>MDTA01195054.1_pt1 | contig 23223 bp, 20 predicted proteins | sample 811151 | NCBI WGS metagenome assembly MDTA01 (sample SAMN05326648, study PRJNA326480) | marine metagenome | isolation source: seawater | place: Indian Ocean: South | collected 2010
ATGAAGGTAAAATTAAATAATTTGGCTGGGTGGCAGAGTGGTCATGCAGCGGACTGCAAATCCGTGTACGCCGGTTCGATTCCGGCCTCAGCCTCCAATTTGTTTATAAACATTGACTAAAAAGTTTATATTCTAATTGTTATAATTATAAATATGGAGGAAAGTTTGCCCAGGTGGTGGAATTGGTAGACACAAGGGACTTAAAATCCCTCGCAGGCAACTGCGTGCCGGTTCAAGTCCGGCCCTGGGCACCAGTAAATAAATGAATACTGAAAAAAAACTTGAAAATGAAGATATTTATCTATCTGATTTGTTTAGAGCGGTTTGGCGAAAAAAGATTTTTATCAGTTTAATTACATTTATTTTTGGAATATCTGCTGTTTTTTATTCCCTCTCTCTTGAAAACAAATATACAAGCCAAGCCATTCTTGTTCCTACTGCTGGATCTAACACCATGATGAGCTTAGCTAATCAATATTCAGGTCTTGCAAGCCTTGCAGGAGTATCTATGCCTGTATCAAATGAAATTGATGAAACTGCTTTAAGTATTGAAATAATTGAATCATATGATTTTTTTGTTAATTTAGTTAGTAAATATGATCTTCTGGCTCAATTGGTAGCAGTTAAGTCTTGGGATCAAGAAAACAACTTATTATTTTTTCATGAGGATGAATTTAAAAATGGGAAATGGGTTTCTGAAAAGCCCTTTTCCATTGATGGAATCCCATCATTTCAGTTATCTCACAAAACATTCTTATCAAGTTTAAACATTGAAAGAGATTTAAAAACAAATTTTATTACCATTACTTTTGAACATGTTTCACCTTATGTTGCAAAAGAATTTCTTGAAAAGATAATTATTGAAGTAAATGAGATCAAAAGAAAATATGATATTGATGCAGCTGACAGGTCAATAAATTTTCTTAAAAAAGAAATACAAGGTACGCAGCTGAGCGAAATAAAAATTGGCCTTAATTCGCTAGTACAAAAACAAATGGAAACGAAAATGTTAGCTAACGTAACACAAGAGTATGCATTTAGGACAGCATCTGCACCAATTGCACCAGAAATTAAATCAGGGCCATCCAGATCTATAATATGCATAATGATGTCATTTTTGGGCGCGATACTTTCTATATTTTATGTAATCGTGAGATTTATATATAAAAAAACTGTATAAATCTCATTGCTCTAATAGATGATAATTTTCAAAAAACAGAATACCTCAAAACCAATTAAAAAATATAAGACCTTTTATGATCAAGCCCTAAAGAAAAATCAGAGAAATATTGAGGCTATTTCTGTGAGCTCTTATAACCTATCTAATCAAGAAATTAGTTCAAGATTTGTAAATATTAAATATGTTGAAAAAGGTAATTTTATTTTCTTTACAAACTTTGAGTCACCAAAAGCCACTGATTTCCTTACCCATTCCCAAGTATCTTTAAATTCTTTTTGGCAATCAACCAATGTTCAAATAAGAATTAAGGGGAATATAAAAAAACTCGATGATGGTTTATCAGATAATCACTTTAAAAAAAGATCTTTTAAAAAAAATATATTAGCTATAAGCTCAAATCAATCAAAAACAATTGATTCATACAACGGAGTTATAAAAAAATATGAATCAACTATGGAATCTTCAAAAAATATAGATATTGTCAGACCAAAATATTGGGGAGGCTTTGAAATTATTCCATATTTTTATGAATTTTGGATTGGCCACCCTAATAGACTTAATGAAAGGGTAATTTATATGTTAAAAGATAACGAGTGGCGCGATGAGATATTGGAGCCTTAAAGCATGAAAAGGCAAAAAATAACTATAGTCGGATCAGGCTATGTTGGCATGTCTCTTGGGATCCTCCTTTCTCAAAAACATGATGTAATAATTCTTGATATAGACGAATCTAAAGTTAAAAAGATTAATAGTGGCTCCCCAACTATTAAAGATCAGTTCATAGAAAAATTTCTTTCTGAGAACAAAATGACTATTCATGCAACTACTGACATAAATGAGGCATATCGCAATTCTAAATTTATAATTATTGCGACACCTACAAATCTTGATGAGTCATCGGGCAATTTTGATATAGATTCTGTTCAAAAGGTTATTAAAGATATAAATGAAATAAATAAAGATGCATTTATTGTAATAAAGTCAACTATACCTATAGGATTTACAGAATCTCTTAAAGAAGAATATCCAGATCAGTCAATAGTCTTTTCACCCGAGTTTCTTCGTGAAGGGAATTCCTTATATGATAATCTTCACCCTTCAAGGATAATTATTGGAGGTAACTGTAAGAATTCAAAACTTTTTTCAAAGATTCTTGAAGACGGAGCTCATAAAGAAAATATAAATATATTATTCATGTCATCTACTGAGGCTGAGTCAGTAAAATTATTTTCAAATTCCTATCTTGCAATGAGAGTAAGTTTTTTTAATGAGCTCGATTCCTTTTCATATATCAATGGCCTAAGTACTGAAAATATTATTAGTGGCATATCCTCAGATGCAAGAATAGCAGATGGCTATAATAACCCTTCATTTGGATATGGCGGGTACTGTTTACCAAAAGATACAAGGCAACTCCTATTCAATTTCAATCAAAGCCAGGTCCCAAATGCAATCATTAATGGAATAGTTGAAGCAAACAAAATTAGAAAAGATTTCATTACTGATTGCATCTTAAATCTTAATCCTAAGGTAGTTGGTTTTTACAGATTAATCATGAAAAAAGGTAGTGATAACTTTAGGTCATCAGCAATCTTAAGTCTAATAAAACGCCTCAAAAAAAAGGGAATACCAATTGTAATTTATGAAAAACAAATAAATCATAATGAATTTCTTGATTTAGAAGTCATTCCAAATCTTGAAGAATTTAAAGAAAGATCCTCTTTAATTGTTGCAAATAGAATGTCATCAAGTCTTGAAGATGTCCAAGATAAGGTTTTTACACGAGATATATTTAATGAAAATTAAGTTAAATATATTTTTTCCAAAACTTAGATAATCTTGATCTATAAATACTATAATTAAAATTTAAAAACAATAATATGAAAAGCAAAGTTGCCCTAATAACAGGAATTACTGGTCAAGATGGTTCCTATCTAGCTGAATTACTTTTAAAAAAGGGATATATAGTCCATGGCATAAAACGAAGATCATCTTCGTTTAACACCCAAAGGATTGATCATCTCTATCAAGATCCTCATCAAAAAGAAAGAAATTTTATTCTTCATTATGGAGATCTGTCTGACTCCCTCAGCCTTGTTAGAATTATCAATGAAATAATGCCTGATGAAATATACAATCTAGCTGCTCAATCTCATGTTGCGGTTTCTTTTGAGACACCTGATTATACTGCTGATACCGTCGGCTTGGGAGCCTTAAGAATATTAGATGCTATTCGCTTTTTAGGTCTTGAAAATAAAATAAGGTTCTACCAAGCTTCCTCCTCAGAGCTATATGGGAAAGTTGTTGAGATCCCTCAAAATGAAAATACACCCTTTTATCCAAGATCGCCTTATGCAGTTGCAAAGTTATATGCTTTTTGGATTACTGTTAATTATAGGGAGGCTTATAATATGTTTGCATGTAATGGCATATTATTTAATCATGAATCTCCAGTAAGAGGAGAAACTTTTGTTACAAGAAAAATAACTAGGGCCCTTGCAAGAATATCAAAAGACATGCAAGAAACTCTTTATTTAGGAAACCTTAATGCAAAGCGAGACTGGGGTCATGCTAAAGATTATGTAGAAGCCCAATGGCTTATGCTTCAACAAGATAAGCCCGATGATTATTGCATTGCAACTGGCTTACAATTTTCTGTAAGAGATTTTGTAAACTTTGCATGGGAATTTATTGGAAATAAAATTATATGGGAAGGTGATGGTCTAAATGAAAAAGGAATTGATAAAGAAACAGGTAAAGTTATTGTAGCAGTAGATAAAAACTATTTTAGACCTTCAGAGGTTGAAACACTGCTTGGCGATGCAACAAAGGCTAAAAAAAATCTTAATTGGCAACCTAAAATATCATTAGAAGAGTTAGTGAACGAAATGATGGAGCATGATTTAAAGAATGCTCAGGAAGAACTAATTTTAAGATCACATAAAAAAGAAAGTTAAAAACCCCTATGCATCAAGATAAAAAGATTTTCATTGCTGGACACAAAGGAATGGTAGGATCTGCCATTATGAGTAAGCTCATTGATGAGGGCTTTTCAAATATAATTAAGGCAAGCAGAGATATCTTAGATTTAACTGATCAATCAAGCGTTAGAGACTTCTTTACTTCACAAAAAATAGATTACGTCTTTCTAGCAGCTGCTAAGGTTGGAGGCATTCATGCTAATAATTCAAACCCAGCAGACTTTATTTATGAGAACCTAATGATTCAGTCAAATGTAATTAAAGCAGCTCATGATACTGGAGTAAAAAGACTCTTATTTCTGGGGAGTTCTTGTATTTATCCTAAAAATGCTAAACAACCAATTACTGAAAATGAAATACTGTCAGATCATCTTGAACCAACTAATGAACCATATGCAATTGCTAAGATTTCGGGGATAAAGCTATGTGAATCCTTTAATAGGCAATTCGGAACTGACTTTCGATCCATAATGCCAACAAATTTATATGGATATAATGATAATTTCAACGAAATTAATTCTCATGTGATACCTGGATTAATTTATAGATTTCATAAAGCAAAAATTAATAACGAATCTAGAGTAGCAGTCTGGGGCTCAGGTGTTGCATTAAGAGAATTCTTGTTTGTCGAGGATATGGCAGATGCCTCAATTTTTGTAATGAATTTATCAAAAGAGGATTACAGAAGAGTGACAATGCCAATGCTATCTCATATTAATATTGGAAGTGGAGAAGAAATATCAATCAAAGAGCTTTCAATGCTAATTAAAGAAATAATAGGTTTTAAAGGTGAAATAGTATTTGATGAAAACAAGCCTGATGGACCACTAAGAAAATGTGTTGACTCTAGGATTATAAATAATTTTGGCTGGAGTCATAAAACTTCTCTGGAAGACGGTATTCTCAAAACATATAAATGGTTTATAAATCAAGAAAGTTTAAGACTCTAATATGAAGATTTTAGTCACTGGTACTGCTGGATTTATTGGCTCAGAAGTTGCTATCAAACTTCTTAATAGAGGAGATACTGTAATTGGAGTTGATAATCATAATGAGTACTATGACCCATTACTCAAAGAGGCTCGAATAGAGAGATTTATTAACCATAAGGAATACGAGCACTTTAGAGTAGATATAGAAAATAAAAAAGATCTGGACCTAATTTTTTCTCAAAATAAATTTGATGGCGTTATCCACTTAGCCGCACAGGCTGGTGTTAGATACTCAATTGAAAACCCTCATGCATATATAAGTACAAATATAGTTGGATTTACGAATATCCTAGAAGCGTGCCGTCATAACAGCATTGATCATTTGGTATATGCCTCCAGCAGCTCTGTCTATGGATCCAATACAAAGATGCCTTTTTCTATTCATGATAATGTTGATCATCCTCTTAGTCTTTATGCTGCAAGTAAAAAAGCAAATGAACTTATGGCACATACATATAGTTATTTATACGGCATCCCAACTACAGGATTACGATTTTTTACGGTATATGGACCTTGGGGGAGACCAGATATGGCTTTATTTAAATTTACAAAATCTATATTGGAGGGAGAAAAAATAAAGGTATTCAATTATGGTAATCATAAAAGAGATTTTACTTTTATAGATGATATTGTTGAAGGAGTGATTCGAGTTTTTGATAAACCAGCTAAAAAGAATGAAAGCTGGGATGGTAAAGATCCAGATTCAGGATCATCACATGCTCCCTGGAGAGTTTTCAATATCGGAAATAATTCGCCCGTAGATTTAATGGATTACATCGGAGCTATTGAGGAATTTGTTGGAAAAAAAGCAGATAAAGAACTCCTACCTCTTCAACCCGGAGATGTTCCTGATACATATGCAGATGTTACTGACCTTTCTGAAGAGTTTGGCTATAAGCCTAATACTTCGGTTAGGGATGGAGTTGAAAAGTTTGTGTTGTGGTATAGAAAATTTTATAAGGTTTAATGATCAAACATAAAATATCAGTTATTGGCCTTGGATATGTTGGACTACCTCTCGCCACAGAGCTTAGTAAGGTCTTTGAAACCGTGGGCTTTGATAATGACCTAACCAGAATTAATGAACTTTCGGAAGGTTTTGATAGAACAAAAGAGCTTGATACAAAAAAGCTTAAGTCTTTCTCTAATCTAAAATATTCATCAGAGATTAACGATATTAAAGAATCGAATATTTTTATTATTACTGTTCCTACACCAATTGATCAGGACAAGAAACCAGATTTAGGACCTTTGGAGAAAGCATCAGAAATGGTTGGCTCTATCTTGAAAAAGGATGATATCGTAATTTATGAATCTACTGTATACCCTGGAGCAACAGAAGAGTTTTGTGTTCCAATTTTAGAGAAGATTTCTGGCCTAACTTTTAACAAAGATTTCTTTTGCGGCTATTCTCCTGAGAGAATAAATCCCGGAGATAAAGAACACACTATAAAGGACATAAAAAAAATAACATCTGGATCTACACCTAAAGTAGCTGAAGAAGTTAATAATATTTATAAGTCAATTATTTCTGCGGGAACTCATTTAGCTGAAAGCATAAAGGTTGCTGAAGCTGCAAAAGTCATCGAAAACACTCAAAGGGATATAAATATTGCACTAATAAATGAGTTATCTATTATTTTCAATAAGCTTGGAATAGACACTAGGTCAGTACTTGAAGCAGCAGAAACTAAATGGAATTTCTTGCCATTTAAACCAGGTCTTGTTGGAGGACATTGTATAGGGGTAGACCCTTATTATTTAACTTTTAGAGCACAGAAAGAGGGGTATATTCCAGAGATAATACTTGCAGGCAGAAAGCTCAATGATTCAATGCCTGAGATTGTATCAAATCAGATATTTGATTTACTTGCTCATAAGTCAAATATTTTACAAAAACCAGAAATACTTGTGCTTGGATTGACGTTTAAGGAAAATTGTCCAGATTTAAGAAATTCAAAAATCTTTGATTTAATAGATTTTCTAAACAAAGGAAATTGTAATATTGATGTTTATGATCCTTGGGTTGAAGTAAATACAGATAAACATAATTTTAACTTTATTTCTTATCCAAAAGACTCCTATTATGATGTAATTGTGCTTGCAGTTGCTCACGAAGAATTCAAAAAAATGGGAATTGAAAAGATCAAATCCTTCGGGAAGACAGACTCCATTTATTATGAGATTAAATATTTGTTTAATAATTCTGAAATTGATGGGAGATTGTAAAAATAACAAAAATTATTTTTTTTTGGTATATTGCATAAATTATGAAAATTGAAAACAGAAACATAGGTTTAGACCACCCCCCTTTAGTTATTGCTGAGATTGGTATAAATCATGAAGGATCTCTTGAGACTGCTTATGAGCTTGTGGATGCTGCTATTTCATCTGGCGCAGAAGTGATTAAGCATCAAACTCATGTGGTTGAAGATGAGATGGTTCCAGCTGCAAAAGAGATTATTCCTGGCAATGCTGATATATCAATATATGAGATTATTGAAAGATGTGCACTGAGTGAAGAAGACGAGATTAAGCTTAAGAATTATATTGAGTCAAAAGGTGCAATTTTTTTAAGTACTCCTTTTTCAAGAGCCGCAGCTGATAGACTTGAGAGAATGGGTGTTTCTGCCTATAAAATTGGTTCAGGTGAATGCAATAATTATCCTTTAATAGATCATGTAGCCTCCTTTGGTAAACCAATGATTGTTAGTACAGGCATGAACGATTTAAGTAGTGTTGCTAAAACAGTAAAGATTCTCAGAGACAGAAATGTTCCTTTTGCTCTTTTGCATTGTACTAATATCTATCCTACGCCAGTTCATCTTGTTCGCTTAGGTGGTATGGAGCAGCTTCAAAAGGAATTCCCAGATGCTGTAATAGGGCTTTCCGATCATACAACTTCGAATTTAGCATGCTTCGCAGCAACATCGTTAGGAGCATGTATACTCGAAAGACATTTCACGGATAGAATGGATAGACCGGGACCAGATATTGTAAATTCAATGGATCCAATCAGGCTAAAGGAACTCATAATAGGCAGCGAAGAAATTTTCCAAATGAGAGGAGGCAATAAAGAAGCAACACCAGAAGAGCAGCCAACAATAGATTTTGCTTTCGCAACGGTTGTGACAATAAAAGATATCAAAAAAGGAGAACCTTTTTCTAAAGATAACCTATGGGTAAAACGTCCAGGAACTGGTGAAATCTTAGCAGAAGATTTTGAAAATATTCTTGGAAGACTTGCTTCAACTGATATTGCCTCTGATATGCATCTTAAAACTTCGGATATTGCAGATTGAATTAAGAATCTATCATTTCAAAACTCTTTTTTATTAAAAAATTATGGAAAAAATTGTTATAACAGGAGCTTCTGGTTTTTTGGGATCTTCAATAAGCAGTCTTTTAGAAAAAATAGAAGAATTTAATGTAATCAAGACTTCCACGAACAAATCTTTAAAAAATTACATACATGTTTCAGATTTTAAGGATATTCCTTCAGGTGATGTATTGATCTATTTAGCAGAAGAACCAAATAGAAACAAAGTTAACGAAATAGGTGCTAAATATTTTGATAGATCATACATTAATTTAGAAAAAGCTCTTAGCATTGGATTTAAAAAGGTAATCTACTTTTCTTCATCTGCAGTTTATGGAGAAAAGGGTGAAGAACCTTTTGAAGAAGATGATATAACCCACGCAAATGACATTTATACAACATCAAAACTAAATAATGAATCCTTAGTAACAAAATCAAATGGAGCTGTTATAAGGCTAGCAAACGTTTTAGGCCCAAAAATGTCAACTAAAAATGTTCTTTCAGAGATTTTTGCTCAATTAGATTTAGAAGATGATATTTACCTTAGAAATGGGAACCCTATAAGAGATTTTATCTGGCATGAGGATGTTGCAGAGGCGGTATTTGTTTTGTTAAAAAATTATAAATCAGGAATTTACAATGTAGGCTCAGGAATCGGGACATCAATTAAGGAAATGGCATATCTAGCAATGAAAGCGTCAAGAAAAAACAGAAATATTCATTTTCTAGAAACTTCTGAAACAAAGTCATATAATGTTCTATGTATAGAAAAAATGCATAAATTATGCAACTGGGTGCCAAAAAACTCTTTGCATGAATCAATAAATTTACTTTTAGACAAATGAAAAACAGAAGGGTGGCTGTATTTACTGGAAATAGGGCAGAATACGGTTTACAGTTCCCTATTTTAAAGGCAATATCAGAGCATCCTCACATTGATTATAATCTTATAGTCTCAGGAGCCCATCTAGATAAAAATTTTGGTGAAACTTTAGCAGAGATTGAAAGTGATGGTTTCATAATTACTGAAGAAGTCAAAATAGAAATGGATGCAGAAAATCTTGAATCAAATGTTCACGCTATTGGCTCTGGAGTTATTTCAATTGGTAAAGCTTTGGCAAGAATAAAACCAGACATTATGGTTGTTTATGCAGATAGATTTGAGGGTTTAGCTGCCGTGATTGCTTCATCACAAATGAATATTCCAACTGCTCATATTGAGGGTGGAGATATTACACAGGGAGGAGCTCTTGATGATTCGGTTAGACACTGTATGTATAAATTATCACATCTTCATTTCACGACAAATCAACAAGCAAGCAATAGAGTTTTAGCAATGGGAGAAGAAGAGTGGAGAGTTCATACAGTTGGATTCCCTGCAATTGACTTAATTTCAGATGATAACTTTGCAACTCCCGATGAAGTAACTGAGAGCTTAAACTTAAATCTAGAGAATCCAATTATTCTCTTCACTCAGCATTCAGTAACAACAGAATTTAATGAAGCTTCAAATCAGCTTAAGCCGTCACTTTTAGCAATGAAGCAACTATCCAAAGAGGGAGTCCAAATTATTGCTACTTACCCAAATAATGACGCTGGAGGAAAAGCTATAATTGATGACCTAGAAGACTTGAAACTTAAAAATATTGAAGGGATTAGTGTTCATAGGTCATTAGGCAGATACTTGTATCATGGGGTATTAGCTTTAGCTAGAAATAAAAATCTAAAAATAGCTTGCGTTGGCAATTCTTCTTCAGGTATTAAAGAGACCCCTGTTTTTGGTTGCCCAACAGTAAACATAGGTAGTAGGCAGCTTGGTAGATTAAGAGGGCAAAATGTAATCGATGCTGACTATTGTTCCAAATCAATCATAGAAGCAGTCAAGAAATGTTTTGATGATAATAATTTTAGAGAAACATGCTTTGCCACTGATAATCCTTATTATTTAGGTGATGCAGGAAAAAAAGTTGCCGATGTATTATCAAAAATTGAAATTAATGAGGATCTTATTAGGAAAAAAATGACACTCGAAGGAGTTCATAAAGATGGTTGGTTCAAATGAAATCAACTCTTTCGGGATCATCAACTCTTTTTGATGCCATCGAAATAATTGAATCATCACCAAGAAGAATCGCAGTAGTCCTTTCTCCTAAGAAGACTGTCATAGGCACCCTTACAGATGGCGATATTAGAAGGCATATATTGAATGGTGGAGAATTGTCTGACAAATCTACTCAAGCAATGAATAGAAATCCAGTCTTAGCAAAATCAACTTCAAGTGATAAAAATATTAAAATCGTACTAGAAAAAAATAACATTAGAGCTCTTCCAATTATAGATTCAAACAATAGATTTTTGAGGATTCTTAATGAAGATGATCTTGAGCTTGAAAAGATAAAGAGTACAAAAGAAACTTTTGGTGCTGCTGTAATAATGGCTGGAGGAGAGGGAAAAAGGCTAAGACCATTGACAGAGGATATGCCCAAACCAATGGTTGATATTAATGGGATTCCCTTGCTTGAAAGACAGATATTAAAATTATCCAAAATGGGGATAAAAAAAATTTTTATTTCTGTCAATTATTTAGCAGATATTATCAAAGGTCATTTTAAAGATGGCTCATCTTTTGATGTCGACATTAGTTACATAGATGAGACAAAGAAGTTAGGTACTGCAGGTGCTTTATCTTTAATGCCTCAAGATAACAAATATAAAGATATAATCGTTATAAATGGCGACGTTTTGACCACTTCCGACTTCCAGAATCTTTTTGATTTTCATATTAACCAAGAATCAATTCTTACTATTAGCGCTATTAACTATAAAATAGATATTCCTTTTGGCGTTATTGAGTTTGAGGAGACTACTGTTAAATCTATTAAGGAGAAACCTTCTGAGCAATTTTTTTGTAATGCAGGTATATATGCCATATCTTCTGAAGCAATAAAATTAATACCAGAGAATCAGTTTCATAATATGACTGACTTAATAGATAAATGTATAAAAGACAAACATAATGTTTCAGTATTTCCTGTCCATGAATTTTGGTCAGACATTGGAACTGCCGAAGATCTTAAAAAAGCAAGAAAGAATTATGAGGACTAGAAATGATTAAAAATTTATCGAATAAAAAAGTATATGTTACAGGTGCAGATGGCTTTATTGGAAGTCACTTAGTAGAAGAACTTGTAAAAAATGGCGCACAAGTAAAAAGCCTTGTCTATTACAATTCATGGAATGAAATTGGATGGTTAAAAGATATCAAAAAAGAAATATTATCTGATATTGAAATAATTAAGGGTGATATAAGAGATTCAGATTTAATAAGAAGGTCAATTAAGGGCAGTGATATTGTTTTCCATCTAGCAAGCTTAATTGCTATTCCGTATAGTTATGATGCTCCACGATCTTATGTTGATACGAACGTAACCGGGGCATTAAATGTGTTGGAGGCCTGTAAAGATTTAGATTCTTTAGAGAGAATCCTTCATGTTTCAACATCAGAAACTTATGGATCTGCACAGTATGTTCCTATTGATGAAAAGCATCCGCTTGTTGGCCAGTCACCATATTCCGCAAGCAAGATAGCTGCCGATAAAATGGCTGAAAGCTACCATTTATCATTTGGACTTCCCATAGTGACAGCTAGACCATTTAATACCTATGGGCCGAGACAAACAGCAAGAGCTGTAATTCCTACAATAGCTGCACAACTTGCTTCAGGAGCTTCTAAAATTAATTTAGGAGATTTATCACCAACAAGAGACTTCAATTATGTGACTGACACTGCTTTGGGGATGATTTCGCTTGCATGTTGTGAAAAAGCAGAAGGTGAAGTTGTTAATATTGGTTCTGGAACAGAGTGGTCCATTGAAGAAACTTTTAAAAAGTTATGTAAGATTTCTGGGAAAGAGGTTGAGATAGTGTTCGATAAAGAAAGGGCAAGACCAAAAAAGAGTGAGGTAAATAGATTGCTAGCCTGCAATAAAAAGATATCTCGCCTTACAGAATGGTGTCCACGTTATACCTTTGAGGAAGGATTAAAAGAGACTTATAAATGGATAGACGAAAATATTTCCCTTTTTAATTCAGCAAATTATTCAAAATAAGTTATGCCACTCCTAAATCAAAAGGTTTTAGCTTTAATACCAGCAAGAAAAGGGTCTAAGGGAATTCCAAATAAGAATCTCAAGAAGATTAATGGAAAAAGTCTTGTATGTTACACAATTGAAGCAGCTAAAAAATCGAAATACATTGATGAAATATATCTTAGCTCCAATGACAGTAAAATAATTAATCTTGCTATTAAATCAGGAATAGAAATCTTGAGACGTCCAGAAAAGTATTCTTCAGATCAAAGTCTCGCAGAAGATGTCGTTAAACACTTCATCTCATCACCAAAAATCAATAAGATTTTAAAAAATATAGATCCCTATATCATTTATTTGCAACCCACTTCACCATTGAGAAAATCAAACCATATTGATAGTGCCTTAGAGGAAATGACCGAAAATAATTTAGTTTCTGCAATTAGTGTTGTTGAAATGGATCAATCTCCATTCAAATCATTTGTGATTCAAAATAAGCTGCTTAAAAGAGTTTTTAACAAAAATTTTACTAACGAAAGAAGGCAAGACCTTCCAAGCACCTTTTATCCCAACGGCGCAATCTATATTTTCAAAGCTTCTAGTTTTATTAAAAGTGGGTCCTTTCCTTCAAATGGAAGCTATCCATTTTTAATGGATAAGGATTCTAGTATTGATATTGATACAAAAGAAGATTGGAAGATGCTTTGTAATTACTATGCCGATAAGTAAAAATTCCTATAAAAAAATTATCCTTTTGCCAGTCGAAATCTCATCCAGAGAATTATTGTCAAAAGTTCTCCTTGCAAATCAATTTGCAAGCAATAATTGTGTTGTTTTTTTGGGGGACAAGCAAAACATTTTAGAAATAAGCAGATATACAAAAAATTCTATCTATTTTGACAAGGGTTATCATAAAAATGTCTCAGAAGGCATCTATAAGACCTTAAAACAAAACTCAATAAAAATTATTAGTCTAGATGAAGAGAATGCAGTTGACTTTAAGGACTTTCAACAATTAGATTTAAGGTTCCCTGATAATATTCTCCAAGAATTTGAATTAATTTTCCTCTGGGGCAAAAAGCAATACGAATTTCTTAAAAAGAATAGAGATAATTTTAATTTGGAAAACATATTTGTTTCAGGTCATCCACGATTTGATTTATTAAAAGATAACTTAAACTCAGTATATAAAAGAGAAGCGAATAGGATTAAATCAGAATTCGGTAAATTTATTCTTGTCAATACTAATTTTGGTTTAGGAAATAATTTAAAAGGAAATGAATTCATAATTAAAAACTATGGATCAAGATTTCCTCAAATCAAGAAATTAATTGAATATCAATCAATGCAAGTTAATAATTTTATTAGGCTTTGTAAGGAAATATCTTATTTCAAAGATTTCAATATTATTTTAAGACCTCATCCAGAAGAAAATCTTGAATTGTATAAGGAAAATCTCGCTGCAAAAGAGAATGTTTTTGTTCTCAAAGAGGGCAGTGTAATTCCTTGGATTATGTCTTCAGAGGTTATGATTCACCATGACTGCACGACCTCTATTGAATCAGCAATGCTAGGCAAAAACTCAATTGCTTACACTAAAGATATTAATAGAGATTTAACAACAGATATTCCCTTAAGGATAAGCTATGATTTTGATTCCATTGATAAAATTAATGATTACATTAAAAATATCTCCATAGTAAGTAAGAAAATTAATCAAGATATTTTAGAGGAGTATTTTAATTTTAATAGCTCCAGCACTTCAAAAATTATAGGAGAGACTCTTAAAATCGATTCAAAAGATCCAAAAATAAAAAAATATAATTCCTACAAAATAAAAAGGTTTATTAAAGATTTAGTAAAAAAAATTCTAAAAAAAGAGGACCCGCTCTACGAGAAAAAGATGGAGGGCTTAAACCTTAAAAACTTAATCACAATTAAAAGAAAATATGACACTATCTTTAGTACTAATACAAAAATTATAGAAGTTCATAAAAGGCTATTTAAGATAACAAATGAGAGCTAATATTTTTTATCAAAAACTTCGAAGCCTGCCTACTTATAAGATGGCAATAAAAAATATCAGAACTCCTTTTGGAGAACCTTATGATGATAACAATCATTGGGTTAAGACTATAAGAGAGTTTGATGCAGGAATTGTTAAATTTGATCAGTCATCTCTTTATAAATTTCATAAAAATTTCCAACCCATAAGTATTCAAGAAACCATTTCTAAATATAAGCAAAATATAAATTCAAAAGTTCTGAGTTACTCCTCAAATTTTTCTTTAGGCTCTTATCCTTGGGGCAGATGGACAAGCAGGCAAGGAAAAGATCAGTGGAGACTAAGTTCACACTGTGGACCAACTGAAAAATCTTTAATTGAAAAAGAATGGAAGAATTTTACAAATCTTTATAAAAAAATAAGAGCAGAGGGCTTTAATTATTATAAATATGGAAGACCATTAGGTCTTATTTTTATCAACGAAAACCACAAGCAGTTTTTTATTATGCTTGGTGGGAACCATAGGGCTGCTATTGCTTATGTACTAGGAATGGAATACTTAAAAGTTCGTCTTTTACCTCGAGAGTATCTGACTTCTCAGGTTGTTAAATATAGTGATATTGTAGATAATTTAGAGTCAAAAATAGTATTTGAAAACTTAATAAATGAGGATTTTATAAATTGGGATTACTAAAAAAAGTAGGAATAATTAAGTCAATTTTAATTTTTTTATCACTAGCTTTTATTCTAGTGATTTATAAAAGTAATTACATAATGTTTAGCGGGATAAGCTTTATAGAGCAAAGAACTGAAGGAAGGCTAGATTTATCAACTTCAAGGAATTTTATAATGAATGTAGTTGATGATCTTAATCCATTAAAGGGAAAAATATGGAACCAAAGATTTAATGTTCCTCAGGTAAATCTTTCTCTTTCAAGAGATGATTTAGATCATTTCGAAGAAGTTATAAAAAATGCCAGACAAAGCTCAAAATATGCTTTCTATATGCCTAATGAAATTAATGTTCCAATAAATACCGATATTAAGATTGATGGCATTGAATATAAAGCAGAATTAAAACTTCATGGAACCAATAATCCCCATTTTGTAAATCCTAAGAAATCTTATGCAGTGAAGATAAGAAACAAAGATGGAAAAGAGTATCCAAATGGGATGAGAAGATTTGGGCTAGTAATTCCTACTCAATCAAATCTTGTGGCAATTTTTACATACAAGATTGCCAATCTTCTCTATATGCCAACTCCCGAGAATTTCCTAGTAAGAGTTTATTTAAATGGAGTTGATCAAGGCATTTATCATTTAGAGGAAAAACTTAATAAAACACTTTTAGAAAGACAAGGTCTTAGTGGACATGATGTTGTCAGATCAGACGATTCATGGGCTCATCAATATGCTAATAATCATGGAACTATGTTTTCATTTGATTACAGTGGATTACAGCCTCGATATACAAGCGGACAATCAATAGATCAAATAACATTGTTTAAAAATATATTAAACACAGACAACATAAATTTTATAAAAAATAATATAGATGAAGAAGAGTTTATAAAATATGATGTTTTAAGATACATTTTTGGCGATTCAGGTCATATGACATCGCATGATAATATTAAATTTATATATAGCACATCAAGTGGAAGATTAAAGCCTTATTTTAGGATTGAAAATCATATTGAAAAAATCATCTCTAATAACTTAACTTTCAGCCCTGAACAGCATGTTAATTTTGGAGCTTTTACCTCTAATAAATTGCTTATGAATTTAACTATGGATAACGAATATAGGGCAAAAAGAAATAGAGAAATGTATAAATTAATCAAACAAAGGGAAGAAGTTTTAAAAATATTTGATTTGGTTGCAGAGGATAATTTGCCAGTTCTTCTCAATGATACAACAAATGAATTGCCTTCTAGGTATTTTGAATACGAATATGAGAATGCAAGAAAGAACCTTATACACAATTTTGACTTTATAGAAAAATATTTAAACTACTCTAGGGCTTTTGTTGAAATTATAAAAAAAGATGACAATAGAATTCAGATTTTGATTAAACCAGACTCAAATGCTGAAATTGCACTAAGGAAATTTACACTAAAAACAGATCAAAGTTCTATTGGAAATAAAGTTTCTATTATAAATATGCAAACATCTGATTCTTTTATTAAGGAAGTAAAACTTGATGAAAATGGTGCTGGTGAAATAGATCTTTTAAATGTTTTTGAAGACCTTAGATTTAGTCTTTCTCTAGATGAGTACTTAGAGCCAAAAAAGAATACTTACTCTTTTGAGCTTTTCTTTAATGGAGATATAACAGACGCCCAAATTACTTTTTTTAACACTCTAAGTGAAGCTAATCTTTTAGAGCGAGACTCTTATTTAGTATTTGTTGATGAATCCAATCCTAGGATACCTTCAATACCAGATTTCATAGAGAGAACTAGCGAAAATAATCTCACAATTAAATCAGGCAACCACTATATTTACGAAGATGTTGTAATACCCTTTGGAAAAAAATTAACTATTGAAAAAGGTACGAACCTCTTTCTAGATGAGGGAGTTTCATTTCTGACAAGGGGATCTCTTGAAATAAATGGTGAAAAAGATCAAATAGTTGTAGTTTCATCAATTTCTCCGAATAAGCCTTTCGGTGCATTTGCATCTGTGGGAAATGGCCAAACAACTTGCAATATTAATTTTTTAAATATTTATGGAGGAAGCGAGGATGTAATTAATAATATTTATCTTTCAGGAGCTCTTTCACTTTATCATCATAGTTTTGTATCAATAAAAAATAGTTTTTTCCATCATAATTATGCTGATGATGGACTTAACGTAAAAAATGCAAGTTTTTTATTAGATAGTAATACTTTTTTTTCTAATGCTGCTGATCAGGTAGATATAGATACCGGAGATGGCAAAGTAGTAAATAACATATTTTCTAAAATAGACAAGTCTGATTCATATGATGATTTTTTAATACCACCAGATGATAACGGCGATGGCCTAGATCTCAGTGATTCTAAGGCATTAATAATGAATAATTCATTTATAAGTTTTGCAGACAAGGGAATCTCAATTGGAGAAAACACCAAGGCTTTTTTAAAAGGTAATATTTTTGAATCAAATAGAAGTGCAATAACTGCAAAAGATCAGTCTAATGTTTTTCTATCCAAAAATATTTATAGTGAAAATATTATTCAGTTAGAAATGTTTCAAAAAAAACTATTTTTCCAACACCCTTCTGTATACAACCTAAATGACGAATTAGAGTCAGCAAAGATAAAGAAAACAATAGAATCAAAATATTTCAAGACGGACACAGATACCCTTAATTTATTAAATGATATTAACCTAGAAATAATTGATCAATTGTATGACTTAAATTGGCAAGAGTATGAGTAGCCAAAAAGTATTTAGGCATGAATTTAAATACTACATAAACTTTTTTGAATATCAGGTAATTAGGAACAGGCTTAAAAGAATCCTTAGCAATGACACTTATTCAAATTCGAATGGAAATTATCATATAAGAAGCCTCTATTTTGATGATCTTCATAATAGCGCTCTCTATGAAAAGCAGTCAGGAATACTGGCAAGAAGAAAATTTAGAATTAGGATTTACAATCTCTCTGATAAGGTTATTAAATTAGAGAAGAAATCAAGAATAGGACAATTTATTAATAAGGAATCAATTCAGATATCAAAAGATGATTATCAAAAAATAATTAATAAAGATTTCTGTTTTCTTAAAGACTCAAAATTTCCTCTTTTAAATGAGTTTTATTTTCATCTTACAGCCTCTAAGATAAAGCCAGATGTCATCGTTGACTATGTTAGAGAAGCTTACACTTCCAAAATAAGCAAAATTAGAATCACTATAGACAAAAATTTGAGAACTGGACTTTTGTCAACCAACCTTTTTGACAAAAAATCTCCAACAGTAGATGTCATAGAGAAACCTCTTTATGTTCTAGAGGTTAAATATAATAATTTTTTACCTGATTTTGTTAAAGATGCAATACAATTATCAAGCAGTCAAAGATATGCAATTTCAAAATTTGTAATTTGCAAGAAATTCAACAAAAATAACAATTGGGAGGATAATTAAAATGAATGAACTTACTGCTTTCAGAGATTTACTTAAAAATAGTGTTTTAGAAACAAGTTTTGTGAGCTCACTTAATTCAAGTGATATTTTTATAAATCTTCTAATCACACTTGTAATTGGAATTTTCATTTTTTATATTTATAAGAAGACATTTCAAGGCGTTTTATATACTCAAGCATTCAATGTCTCGCTTGTAATGGTTTCTCTCGTAACTGCATTGATAATAATGACAATTTCTTCAAACTTAATACTTTCTTTGGGTATGGTTGGTGCATTAAGTATCGTCAGATTCAGAACAGCAGTAAAAGATTCAATGGATATTGTTTATATGTTTTGGGCAATATCTGTTGGTATAGCAAATGGAGCTGGATATTTTAAGATTTCATTAATTGGTAGTCTTTTTATAGCTGCGGTATTAATCGTATTAAGTAGATATAGAGAATCTTCAAACCCATACTTGCTGATAATAAATTATAATCAGAGCGGCGAAGAGCCTCTAAAAGATCATATGAAAAAGATTGGCTCTTATAAGCTAAAATCAAAAACAGTCACTCCTGAAAATACTGAACTTACAATTGAAATTAGAACTGATAATGACCATCAAATAGTTTCAGATATTCAAAAGATTAATGGCGTTAAAGATTGCGTATTAGTTTCCTATAATGGAGATTATGTATCATAGATTCGATTACACAACTCCTGACGCATGCCTTCAAAAAATAATAGTACTTCTTTTTTAAAGCAGACCTATAGCAACATTATTAGTGGTTGGGGCTCAATAGCAGTAGTAGCTATTGCAAGCATAGTTTTAACTCCTTTGCTATTGAACAATCTTGGAAAAGAAATATATGGATTGTGGCTTATAATTTTTAATTTTCTAGGTTATCTCTATTTAGCTGATTTTGGCATTACCAATGCAATTATAAGACTGTATGCAAAATACAATGTAGATGAAAAAAAAGATTTATCAAAGCTAATAAGTACCTCATATTTTATTGTAATTCTTATAGACCTTATTCTTATATTAATATTAGTTATTTCAAAAGACTCGATTTTTAGGTTCCTAAATATAAAAAATGAGTTTGTGGAAATATTTACTTTCTTATTTCTTGTTGGAATCGTAGAAATATTTTCTCAATTTATTTTGAGAGTTAATATTGGAATATTAAAAGGAAAACATAAATTTGACTATGCATATCGGCTGGAGGGCCTGGCAGCATTCTTAAGACTTATAGTTATTTCTGCACTACTAATTACAAATACATTCAGCATATTTACATTTGCAATTTTATATTCATTTATTAAGATTTTTTCGGATGGCCTTTCATTAATTTATATTTGGAAAGATTTAAAGCGATTCCGCTTTGAAATAGACTTTAAGACTTTCAGAGAATTATTTGATATCGGAAGCAGTACGCTTTTAAGTTCAGTATCTGGATTACTAATCAATAGTCTTCCAATACTCTTATTTGGTAAGTTTTTTGGCCTAGCTTCAGTTTTTTTATATTCAATACCTATGGCAGTTTCAAGAATACTAACGCGACTTATTAATACTTTTTATAATGGAGTCACTCCAAAGTCATCAGAGTTAAAAACTTTAAATAATTTAAAAGAGATTGAGGAAATAAGCTCATTTGGCGTGAAGTTTTCTATCCTTTTAAGCTTTTCATTTTTACTTTTTGTAATAATCTTTGGAGAAACAGTTTTTAATTTTTGGCTTGGAAACTCTGTAATAACAGGCAATGATCTAATAATTCTTTCAAATATGCTCATTATTTTGCTTTTTTTTGTCTTTCTTGAAACATCTCAAAAAATAAATATTTTCATATATAAATCGACCGGCCTTCATTGGTTTGTAACCTTGGAATCAATTATTAGCACTTCATTATTATATTTATCAAGCTTTTTTTTATATAGTTATTTTGGTTTTTATGTTTTCGCAATATCTCTTGTAATAGTTGGATTTTTTAAGTTTATTTTTTATAAATTTATTGCAAGACAAAAAGTACCAACATATTCAATGTCATTCTTGAGCCTTCTAGTTTTTTGTCTTTTTTGTATTGCTGGTTTTTACTTGAAGCAAATTTCTCAAAACAGCTTACCTTTAGGGATTATATTATTCTTTATTACATATTTATTATTCTTTTTATTAAATTTTTACTATCTTTTTAATTCTACTGAAAAGAAAATAATTATTAGGCAAGTAAGTTCAATATTTAGCAAATAATCACTTTTATAAGCTGTATAATTTGAATCTTACAATAGTTAAGATTTATGAAAAAAAAGATTATATATCTTTCGAATTCGGTGATCCCTTCAAAATTTGCTAATAGTGTTCATGTACTTAGAATGTGTCAAGCTCTCCAAAAGTCAGGATTTGCTGTTGAACTCCTCTGCTATACAACCTCAAAGAACGTAAAAACCTCAGAAGTATTAATTCAATATGGTATTAGAGAGAAGTTAGAAATAAATTTTATTTTCATAAGGACCACTAGAGCAAAATTTTTCTTTAATTTTTTAAAAATCTTTAGGTTCTTATTTTTAAATAAGAAAAACTCTTTGATCTATGGTCGTGATCCTTACAGTGTTTATTTAGCAGCTTTAATGGGCTATAAAGTATGTTATGAATCTCATGGAATTCCAATTTCAAATCTTTTTAGATTTGTTGAAAGAAAATTATCTTCTCATAGAAATTTAAAAAAATTTATTGTCATATCATCAAAGCTCAAAGACCTCTATATCGAAAATAATATTTTTGATGGAGACCTAGAAATAGAAGTTTTGCATGATGCAGCAGATCCAATTGATACTCCTAAACCTAAAAATCTTGGACCTGGTATTAACGTTGGATATGTGGGTAGCCTATATTATGAGGGAAGAGGCATAGATATAATTTTAGAAATAGCAAAAGAGAGATTAGATATTAACTTTCATCTAGTTGGTGGAAATAAAGAAGAATTAGATTATTGGTCTCAAATTGCTTCAAAGAATATTTTCTTTCATGGGTACATAGATAATTCTTTGGTAGGTGAATACCTTAAGGCATTTGACATTGTATTAATGCCTTACCAGCTAGACCTAAACTTAGCAGGCATGAAATACAATACTATAGAATGGATGTCTCCTATGAAAATGTTTGAATACATGTCTGCTGGATGTGCAATAGTTTCCTCTGATCTTCCTGTAATAAGAGAAATTCTTAATGAAAATAATAGTATATTAGTAGATCCATCAAATATAGATGAATGGAGGAGTGCTATAGATACTCTATCGGGGAGTACTGAAATTATTAGAAAACTATCTTCACAAGCAAAAACTGATTTTGAAAATAAGCATACTTGGATCAAAAGATCTTATTCACTTGATCTTGGTAAATACTTTTAAATGAATATTCTAACAAGCAATAGAGATAAAGCTCTTTATTTTTTTTCAATGATCTCATTATTTTTTCTGCTATCAACAAGATATAAGTTGCAATATGAGGAGGCCGTGAGACCATTTTATATATATGGTTTAATCCTTGCCTTTTTTATATTTATAACAAGATTAGTAACAAAGTCACATATTAGGAATATTTTCACCTCAATTGTTATACAACCTCAGGTTTTATTGCTTTTTGGATTAATATTTTATTTTATTTCCTCATCAGTTTTTATTTCAACTATAGAGAGCGGTAGACAAATAAAAGATATACTTTATTTTTCATATTGGGTGATTATCATTCCATTTTTGCCACTATTACTAATTGATGAAAAGACGAGTTTTGATTACTGTATTAGGAGCTTATCAAGAGCGATTGTATTCTTTGCTATATTCTCTTTAGTATTTGCACTCATAATATTCTTTAATCTTGTACCAATAACTATTGCGGGTATAGAATTTTCTCAGTCAATCTTTTTAAGATTTAGAATCCATGGTTTGCTTGGAGAATCTACAGCTCTTGCAGCTTTGCTTGGGATGTCGATAATTTGCATCTATTTTTTAAGCTCTTTTAATCAAAAGAATCATAGTTATATCTATGCCATTATTTTTGCAAGTATTTTTGCAACAGGCAGCAGGAATGCTTTGCTTTCTCTTTTTATTGTTTTCTTTGTCGGGCTAGCATTGGAGAGACTTGAATTAAAAAAAATTAAGCTATCAATCATAATCTTTTTTATAATGATGCCTCTTATTCTAATTCTTCTATATTTAAGTGGTTTCTTTGATCTTGTTTACTTAATTTATTTTGACCGACCAACTTTAGATCTTAATAGCGAGTTATCAAGAATCTATATATGGATAACAACCATTGATCTTCTCATAAATTCAACACCAATAGAAATCTTATTTGGTCACGGGTCCTATGAATTAAGAAATGAATTTAGGGCAGGTTTTAATTCAATTTTAGAGATAACCTATGATTATGGGATCTTTATGGGTTCAACATATGTATTAATTGCTGCGTTATCTTTTTTTGAGGGTTTAAGAAAATATAAGAAATCAAAAAATAAGTTTTATAAGATCGGGATTCTTTTTATAACTTATGG
>MDTA01221811.1_pt1 | contig 23219 bp, 18 predicted proteins | sample 811151 | NCBI WGS metagenome assembly MDTA01 (sample SAMN05326648, study PRJNA326480) | marine metagenome | isolation source: seawater | place: Indian Ocean: South | collected 2010
GAAGCGCTTCAAATCCATTACCCGCGGTTATGTTTCCCTTTGGATTCTTGCAGGGCTTCTCTTTCTCACCCTTCTGGATCATGCGTTGGTGGGAAAGAAGGCCCTCCTTGTGCAGTATGATGGCGAGCTCTACAGCCCGGCTTTTGTGCAGAAAAACTACAAGGCCGAGGTCTTCGGTCAGGAAGGTGAGAGCGAGGCCGACTACCGGCAACTCAAGGCTGATTTTGAGCAGGAGGGTAAAGGAAACTGGGTCTTGCTGCCGCTGGTCGCCTTCGATGCCACTTTTGATTCCGCGGATCCGATAAAAGAGGAATTGGCGGAGCGCGACGGGTTGTTTTACCGGGAGGGTGAACAGGAACCTTACTCTGGACTGGGTTACCGCTATTATGCGGATGATCAGGATAAGCGGCATTCCATGGTGCGCTTCCGGAAGGGAGTCCAGCAAGGACGGGAGGAGTATTATTCCCGGTCAACAGGTGACATGGTCGGGCACTATGAATGGAGGGATGGCGTGCGCAGTGCTGATCCGGTGATGGGGGCGGAACCGGTCCTGGCCGCGGAGAAGGAGAAGACCACAGGCTTGCAGGCAGTGCGCTATCCGCCATTGCCTCCCAGCTTTAAGACCGGCCATTATCTCGGCACGGATTCGCGGGGGTGGGATGTGCTCGCGCAGATATACGGAGGCCTGCAATTGGTCTTCCAGGCAGCCATTATTTACCTGTTCGTAACTTATGTGATCGGCATCACTCTGGGAAGCCTGATGGGCTACCTGGGAGGAACTTTTGATATTGTCGTGCAGCGTTTGATTGAAATCCTTGCCAATGTGCCCTTCCTCTATGTCGTTATTATCATCGCTGATCGCCTCGGGCGAGAGGATGTGACCCTGGTAACGATCCTGCTGGTGTTATGCATTTTTTCCTGGATTGGCATTACCTATTACATGAGGACGGCGGCTTACCGCGAAAAGGCGAGAGACTATGTGGCGGCAGCAAGGGTGCTGGGTGCAGGTCCCATTCGGGTGATTTTCCGGCACGTTCTTCCCAATGCCATCTCCATTGTGGTGACCCTGCTTCCCTTTAGCGTCGTTGGAGTGATTACCGCACTGACAGCGCTTGATTTTATCGGGTTTGGTCTCCCGGATACTTACCCGAGCTGGGGGCGTATCCTGCAGGATGGCGTCACGAACCTTGATTACCCGTGGATTGTGGCTTCCGTCTTCGGAGGAATGGTGACAGTGCTCCTCCTTGTGACTTTTGTGGGTGAGGCTGTACGGGAAGCGTTCGATCCCAAGAAATTCACGACCTACCGTTAAAATGAAAGTGGTGCGTATTTTCTCCCTATTGCTGTTAGTGCTTCTTCACGGTTGTGACACCGGGAAAGAATATATCGACTACGATAATCAGGAGGAAGTGACCGGATTCAGGAAAACCCACAACGATAAGGTGTTGGATGAGTTGCAAACGAAGAAGGAGGAGCTAAGCAAGCAGATTGCCGATCAACCTGAAAAAGAGGAAGATCAGGCCAAGCTTGAGGAAGAGCTGGCCAATACCAACCGCCGCCTCGGTTACCCGGAGTTTTTTAAAGTTGCTACCATGAATGATCTTCCAAATGATCTTTCCTGGGAAGACGGGATGGGCCAGCCGGAACTTGGTTCACCGCGTGCCCGGAAAGGGGGCACATTCAATACCTATCTGCCCAGCCTAGCCTTTCCGCCGACCATTCGCTCGATCGGAAAAAATGCGAACAACGGGTTCCGCTCCGAGCACTGGGACTACATTGAGATGGCCCTGGTCTCCCTGCACCCCAACACCATGGAAACCATTCCGGGACTGGCGGATCGCTGGGCGGTTGGAGAAGACGGCAGGACGGTTTATTTCCGCATCAACAAGGAAGCGAGATGGTCAGATGGCAATCCGGTCACAGTGGAGGATTTTTTCATGACTTTCCACGTGTGTCTCTCTGAGTATATCACCGGTCCTTGGTATCGGCAGTATTACGGGACCATGTTTGAGAATATTACCCGCTATGATGATAGGCACTTATCGGTAAGGCTGGCCAACAAGAAGCCAAAGCCTGAGTATTATGCCAGCCTGACACCCTATTCACGGGTGTTCTACAGGGAGTTCGGTCCGGACTTCGAGGATCGCTACAACTGGAGGGTGCGCCCCACCACAGGAGCTTACGCAATCAAAAATGAAGACGTGATCAAGGGAAGAAGCATTACCCTCTCAAGAGTGAAGGATTGGTGGGCTCGCGATGCCAAGTATTATCGTCACCGGTTTAATGTGGACCGCATCAAATACAGCCTGGTCCGCAGCGATGAGAAGGTTTTCGAACTGTTTAAAAAGGGCGAGATTGACATGTTTGGGCTTGGCCTTCCCAAGCGATGGTATGAGCAGATGGAGATTCCTGCAGTATTCAATGGGTATATCGAGAAGAAGACATTCTACAATGTTTATCCTCGGGTTCCACGGGGGCTCTATATTAACCATTCCCGGGAGTTTCTTGAGGATGTGAATGTTCGGATGGGCCTACAGCATGCCACCAATTGGCAGAAAGTGATCGATATTGACCTTCGTGGTGATGCGGGTCGGCTCAATATCTATAACGAGGGCTATGGCAAGTTCAGTAATTCCGAGATACAGGCCAGAGAGTATTCCCCCGAGAAGGCACGGGAGGCATTTGCCAAGGCGGGCTTTACCAAACAGGGCAACGATGGAGTGTTACAGAATGCCAAGGGGGAAAGGCTCAGTTTCTCAATTACTCACACGGCAAGCCCTGTGGTTGGCAAGATGCTGCAACGGCTCAAGGAAGAGGCTCTCAAGGCCGGACTGGAATATCGGCTTGAAGGTATGGATGGTACGGCGAGTTATGAAAAAGTGATGCAGAAAAAGCATGACCTGACCTTTTGGGGTTGGGGTACCCAGCCGCCCTTTCCCCGTTATTTTGAGGGGGTTCACTCTTCGAACGCTTATGATCCTGGGACAAAAACTCCAAGGGTAATGACCAACAATATTTCAGTCTACGCAAATCCGGCTGCGGATCCGTTGGCGCAGGGTATACGCTTTGCAACTTCGGAGGAAGAGATTCGGCAAATGTCATGGGAACTGGAACAAATTCTTCATGATACCGCATTCTGGATTCCCGGCTACAAGAGGGAATCTTATCGTCTCGGGCACTGGCGTTGGATGCAGTGGCCGGATGATTTTAACGTGAAGATGACCCGGGAAGCCCAGGAGAGTTATGTTTACTGGATTGATGTGGAGGAGAAAGAGAAGACTCTACAGGCACAGGGACGTAATGAAGCATTTCCTGAGGTGGACCGTGTTTATGACCAGTATCGTGTAAAGTGATGGCGAAAGAGAATTTTCACACGATGGCTGAAGGCCAGAATGATGGTGCGCCTGAGTCAGGGCAGGGAGCGCTTTTGAACGTGCGTGATTTGGTGAGTGCCTTTGATACCGATAAGGGACAGGTTCGGGCAGTTGACGGAATATCCTTTGAACTGGAAAAGGGCAGAACACTGGGGGTGGTGGGTGAGTCCGGGTGTGGCAAGACGGTAACGGCAATGTCAATCGTGGACCTGCTGCCCAAACCTTCAGGGCAAATCCTAGATGGAAGTATTCGTTTTAACGGGGATGAGTTGGTTGGTGCCGACAAGGAAAGAATGCAGCGACTCCGAGGTAATGAGATTGGTGTCATTTTCCAAGAACCGATGACTGCGCTTAATCCGGTGCACCGTATTGGCCGTCAGATTACTGAGTCCCTCAAACTGCATCATAAGATGGAATCACGGCAGGCATTGCAGAAGGTTGTTGAGCTTCTCGAGCTTGTTGGAATACCGGCACCTGAACGAAGGGTCATTGAGTATCCGCACCAGCTTTCCGGTGGCATGCGGCAGCGTGTAATGATTGCCATTGCCCTTTGCTGTGAGCCGGACCTGCTTATTGCCGATGAGCCAACCACTGCCCTTGATGTGACTGTTCAGGCGCAGATCCTCAACCTGATCTCAAGGATGCAGGATGAGCTTGGCATGGCGGTCATGCTTATCACCCATGACCTCGGCGTTATTGCCGAGCAGTGTGATGAGGTGGTAGTGATGTATGCCGGCCGAATCGTGGAACGTGCTCCTGTTGAGGAGCTGTTTGCCAATCCTCGGCATGCTTACACCAGAGGGCTTCTGGCTTCAATACCGCGACTTGAGAGTCAGCGAAAGACGCAACTCCCAACAATTCCCGGGCAGGTGGCAGCCATTCGGGATTTTGTGGATGGGTGCCGTTTCTGTCAGCGGATGGAACGTGAGGGTGCATTCACGGAAAATCGCCCCGCTTATGAGGAGGTCTCCCCGGGACATTTTTTGGAGCGTTGTCCGGAATGTGAAAAGTAAGAAATGAGCGAAGAAGAAAATATAACGGAAAATGCGCTGCAATCAGTCGAGTCTGCCTTGCTTGAGGTAGAGGACTTGAAGATGCATTTTCCGGTCCGTGGTGGGTTATTTTCACGTCAGGTAGGAGCGGTGCGTGCAGTGGACGGGGTCAGCCTTTCCATTGGCAGAGGGGAAACTCTGGGGCTGGTGGGGGAATCAGGATGTGGCAAATCGACACTGGGCAAGGCTATTGTGCGCTTGCTGAAACCGACTGCGGGATTCGTGAGTTTCAAGGGGTATGACATTACCCACATGGGACAGCGCGCACTGCGCCCCCTAAGGCAGGATTTCCAGATGGTGTTTCAGGATCCAGCGGAGTCACTTGATTCGCGCATGTCGGTGGGGGAACTGGTCGCTGAGCCTATGGTCATTCAGTGCATGGGTGACCGGCAGCAGCGCCGGGATCGGGTGGCGGAACTTCTCGACAGGGTGGGCCTGCCGAGAAGTGCTGCACAGAAGTATTCTTTTGAGTTTTCCGGTGGGCAGCGCCAGCGCATTGGTATTGCGCGTGCACTTGCCGTCAATCCTGATCTGCTGGTGCTTGATGAACCGGTATCAGCACTGGATGTATCAGTACAGAGCCAGGTGCTTAACCTCTTAATGGAGTTGCAGCGTGAGCTTGGGCTTTCCTATCTCTTCATTGCCCATGACCTTGCGGTGGTCAAGCATGTCAGTGACCGCATTGCGGTCATGTATCTGGGCAAGATTGTCGAGATGAGCGGGGCAGATGAGCTTTACCGCAACCCGTGCCATTCTTATACCAAGGCACTGATTGATGCCATACCGATCAGTGATCCCTCGCAGAGACGGGAACATGAACCGCTCGAGGGAGAGGTTCCCTCGCCGATTAATCCGCCGCCGGGATGTGCCTTCGGGCACCGGATCAATGCGCCGGGTTACAAGGAAAGTATTGAAATGGATATCCGCCTTAAGGAAATTGCTCCCGGGCACTGGGTTTCCAACTGTCCTTGTTGTGTCAGTTTGACTGCTTCCAATGCCATTGAGGATTAATTTCAAGGAGTAGTCAGTTGAGTTAATGGCGAGAACCTACCTAGAGCGCAAGGAAGCATGGGCGGCAAAGATGCGCTCGGTGCCAGCCCGAACCGAGCGGGTTGAGGGGCGGCTTCCGCCGGGGCAACATACTGTCAAGGATTTGCCAGTGCTCGACCTCGGCATTCACCCGGAGGTTGCTGCTTCGGATTGGCAGTTGGAGATCAGTGGTCTTGTGGAGGAGTCCTTAGTGATGGACTGGCAAGCACTGATGGCCCTGAAGCAGGTGGAGAAAACCAGTGACTTTCACTGTGTGACCACCTGGTCAAAATATGACTGCGTTTGGGGCGGGGTGCCGATGGCAGAGATCCTTGACTTGGTCAAGCCGACTGATGAAGCCCGGTTTGTGTTGTTTGCCTCTCATGATGATTACACCACCAACTTGCCTGTTGCGGCTCTCTTTGCCGAGGACGCGCTGCTGGCCACTTCCCTTAATGGTGAGCCCCTAAGTGTCAAACATGGGGGTCCCGTGCGCGTAGTCATCCCGCAGCTCTATGCGTGGAAGAGTGCCAAGTTTATCAGGAAGATTGATTTTCTTGCCAAGGATGCGCCTGGTTACTGGGAGCAGCGCGGCTATTCCAATACCGCTGATCCTTGGCTTGAGGAACGCTTTTCGGGCGAAGAGGTCCCCGGATGGAAGGATTAGCCGGTCTGACTTCAACTTATTTTTTGCTGAAGGGTAAGTGTTGGAAGTATGATCTCCAGTTGTCGGAATGATTACGACCAAGCCATACAATACGAATTTTTTGTGTCTGTTTTTTTTCTGTGTGCTTTCCTCCTAATTGCCAACTATAGAAAAGGGATTTTCATCACACCCTTTTATATCAATATTGCTCTTTATGGCTAAGAAACCTTGTATCCTTGTTATCCGTGATGGTTGGGGCATCAACCCTGCCGGTGGTTCTCAGGCTGCGAAGAACGGTGACGCGACACTGCTCACTGATACACCGTTCCATGATTACCTTTTCGATAAATATCCCGTTTCGCACGTTAGTGCCAGTGGGGTGGATGTCGGCTTACCCGATGGTCAGATGGGCAATTCTGAGGTGGGTCACCTAAACTTGGGTGCAGGTCGTATCGTCTACCAGGACCTTTCTCGGATTAACCGGGCTATTGACAGCGGTCAGTTGGGCGAAAATCCCGTCCTGCAGGAGGCCTTCTCGAAGGCAGGTCAGTCCACGCTGCATTTGGTAGGATTGGTTTCTGATGGTGGTGTTCACAGTCATCAAGACCACCTCATAGCCCTTGCCAGGGAAGCACATGCTGCCGGAGTTGAGAATATCAAGGTGCATGCGATCACCGATGGCCGGGATACTTCACCTACTGGTGCCTATGAGTCTCTCTCCCACTGTGAAGATGAGCTTGGCCGGTTCGGAGCAAGGATCATTACTGTTGTTGGTCGTTATTACGCCATGGATCGTGACCGTCGCTGGGAGAGAACCAAACTCGGCTGGGATGCCATCGTAGACGGGATCGGCGAAGCCTGTGACCTGCTGCCTTCCGAGACGGTGAAGGCAAAATATGCAGTTGATAAGACGGATGAGTTTTTGCCGGCCATGATCTTTGGAGAGAACGAAACCCGCCGGATTCAAGATGGTGATGTTGTGCTGTGGTTTAATTTCCGAGCTGATCGTGCTCGGCAACTCTCGGAGGCTTTTCTTTTTGAAGACTTCGATGGCTTTGATCGCGGCGACCAACCGCAGATCTCCTACTACACGCTTACCGAGTATGATGAGAAATACGATTGCCCGGTGGTGTTTGCCCCTGAGAAACTTGAGGATGTGTTAGGATCGGTGGTCAGTGCCGCCGGCAAAACACAATTGAGGATTGCCGAGACGGAGAAGTATCCGCACGTGACATACTTTTTTAACGGTGGTGAGGAGCAGCCCTTTGAGGGTGAGGATCGGGTGATCGTGCCCTCACCCAAGGTTGCAACTTACGACCTTCAGCCCGAGATGAGTGCATCACAGGTTACGAATGAGGTTGTTTCGCGGATCAAGGATTATGATCTGGTTATCCTCAATTTTGCCAATCCGGATATGGTCGGGCATACCGGGGTTGTGGAGGCTGCGCGGAAAGCTGTGGGTACCATTGATGATAGCCTTGAGAAGGTGATCGATGAGGTTATCAGACTCGGAGGCCGGGCATTGATCACCGCGGACCATGGGAATTGTGAGCAGATGATTAAGGAGGATGGCTCTCCACACACGGCTCATACTACCAATCTTGTGCATCTTGTTTATGTGGCTGAGGATTCCTCTCAGGTGGAATTGCGGGATGGGATCCTTGCAGATATTGCACCGACCCTGCTGGATATGATGGATATTCAGCCTCCCGGGGCTATGTCTGGTGCCTCACTGCTGAAACGCAAAGCTTAAATGGTGCTACTTTAAAGTGTCTGCCGTGGCAATTTCCTTGCAATCCAGCTCTTGATCTCCGTCCGGAAGGCGTTACTTTGCCCGCCCATATCACGATAACCCCGTGGTGTAATTGGTAACACAACAGATTTTGGTTCTGTTATTCAAGGTTCGAGTCCTTGCGGGGTTGCCACTCATATCTATCATATGGGTTGGTTTTTTTTTGGGCAAACTACAGCCCTTTCCGTTCCTTCTCGTTGAGTTAGCCACGGCTATCGGGAATTCTTCTCGCCCCGTCTTGAAAAGCGATACACTGGTTGTTAAGCTTAGTTGTGGATGATTCAAAAAGACTCTACGACGAACTTCGGGAAGAGCGAGAAAAGCAGCGCTTGATGAAGGAGGCCTTGGAGACTAAACGCGAGCTTGAACCGAAAGCCCAGGGAACCGAAGGGGTGGAGAACGCGGGTGCTTCTAAAAAAGGATCTGCGTTACAGGAAGCCGAAAACCTGGTAGAAAGAATAAAACAAGAACATACCAGCCTGGTTGCTGCGCTACAAAATTCTGAATTCAAACTGAAAGATAAGGATGACTTCAAACTGAAAGATCCGCCTGTATCCACAGTGGAAGAGGCGTTGAAGGAACATACAAAAAGGGCACAAAGATTGGGTGTAATAATCGGTGGTAGCCTATCGTTTATTTTGTTTTTTAATCAATTAGGGAATACGTCTCCCTCTTTGTTCGCCATTTTAGCCGTTGCGTTGTTCGGCATCGGCGGTCTTGCAGGTGGGGTAATAGCAGAAAGTGTTGCTTTATCGAGTTTCAAATACGGCAAGGAACAGGAACAGACAAAAAGAAAAAGAAAAGAAAAATGGGGTGGAATAATTGGTGGAGCTATTTATGTGCTTTTCATTCTTCTCATGATGCGCTGCAAAGGATGAGGAATAAGGGCGAGGGCGTTGCCAAGGATTCTGTGGCGGTCGTTAAATGGTTTCGGAAGGCAGCGAGGCAGCGGCACAAATTTTCTTAATTGTTGAGGCTGGAGTTCGGAGTCGAATAACTCCTATACCAGTCCCACTGAGGGGATTTTCCTGCCTTAAACTCAGATGCTTAATATTAGTGTAGCTTTCTTGTATAAATTTTAACAAACTTATAATCAATAACTTACAATTAATATGTCGAGAGTGATCATTGCGGATGATCCGGACTATGGTTTTCTTGCCGTATCAAGTAGCCCTGCCAGAAGCTAATACGGGCAATAAACCTTGCACATTATTCTTGATGCTTTAAACTCCGCCTCCCCGTCTGGTCTTATAGGCGTCCCGGTGACCGGTTGGGGATGAAACTCCGGGGCAACGACGTAGTCGGTTAACCTAAAAACCCAACCTTACAAACCCAATCCTATGAGTGCTGATTTACTCAGTTTAATTGACAAGTCCTTCCGCGAGTTCCGTGAAGGCTCGATCGTTCTTGGTCGAATCCTCGAAATCCAACCACAAATCGTTCTGGTGGATATTGGTTACAAGTCGGAGGGCGCTATTCCCGTTTCCGAATTTGAAGATGAAGAATTTGCTGTAGGCGACGAGATCGAAGTCCTACTTGAGCGCCTTGAGAACGATGAGGGCATGATTGTCCTTTCCAAGGAGAAGGCCGCACACAAACAGAACTGGGACAAGATTGCCAAGGTTTTCCACGATGGCGGCTTGGTCAAAGGCAAGGTCAAGGCAGTGGTCAAGGGTGGCCTCATGGTCAATGTTGGTGTCGAGGCGTTCCTTCCCGGTTCACAGATTGATATTATTCCGCCCAAAGATCTCACGGAGTATGTAGGTAACATCTACGACTTCAAGATCGTTAAGCTCAATGATGAGCGCAAGAATGTTGTGTTAAGTCGTCGTGAGGTCATTGAGGCTGAGCGTTCCCTTGAGCGGCAGAAGTTTCTCGAGGAGGTCACTGTGGGTGACACTGTTGAAGGTATGGTCAAGAACCTTACCGATTTCGGTGCTTTTGTGGATCTGAAGGGAATGGACGGTCTGCTTCATATTACGGATATGAGCTGGGGACGTATCAATCATCCTAGTGAGATGTTGACCATTGCCCAGATGGTGACGGTGCAGATCCTTGAGGTTGATAAGGACAAAGAACGCGTTTCTCTGGGTCTGAAGCAGTTGACACCAAATCCATGGGAGGACATTGAAGCGAAGTTCCCTGTCGGAGGGCACGTCAAGGGCAGAATCACCAAGCTTGTGCCTTACGGTGCATTTGTTGAGGTTGCCGAGGGAGTTGAAGGTCTTATCCATGTTTCCGAGTTGTCTTGGACCAAGCGCATCACGCGCCCATCGGATGTTCTTGAAATGGGGCAGGAGCTTGAAGCTGTAGTCTTGGGTATCAATACGGAGGAGCAGAAGATTTCCCTTGGGGTTCGTCAGCTTGAGCCCAATCCCTGGGATGAAGTGGAGACCCGCTACCCGATTGGCAGCACGATCAAGGGCGATGTGCGTAACCTCACCCCATACGGTGCATTTATTGAGCTTGAGGACGGTATTGACGGCATGGTGCACGTTTCTGACCTTAGCTGGACGCGCAAGATCAACCATCCGAGTGAGACTCTCAAGAAGGGTGATGCACTTGAGGCTGTGGTGCTGGAAATTGATAAGGAAAACCAGCGTATCAGCCTTGGAGTCAAGCAGCTTGAGACGGACCCTTGGGAGGAAATCGGCGCCAAGTTCAATGTGGGTGATCTGGTTAAGGGAACGGTTGCCAAGATTGCAACCTTCGGTGCCTTTGTGCAGCTTGAGGGTGATGTTGACGGATTGGTGCATATTTCCCAGCTTTCCGAGGAGCATGTCACTAAGGTCAAGGATGTCATTAATATCGGCGATGAGGTCGAGGCTCGCGTGATCAAGGTAGACAAGGCGGAACGCCGAATTGGCCTTTCCATTAAGGCTGCCTCCTACAGTGAGGATGAGCTCAAGAAAGAGACTGCTGCCTTTGAGGCACTGCGTCCGAGTTCAGACCTTGTGGGTCTTGAGCAGGCCTTCCAGGTTGCCGAAGAGTGGCGGCCCGGTGAGGAAGGTGAAGCCGAAGGCGGCGAGCAGGGGAGCGAAAGCTAAAACAAGCTCTATTATTCATCACAAACGGCACCACGGGGAGATTGTCCCGTGGTGCCGTTTTGCTTAAGACGGGCGTCTGTGGAATCCTACTGTTCAGTTTTGACTGCGATGTTCGCCTTCTGAACCCCGACTTGGCGGCAGATGGACATCACGTTGGCAAGGTAGAGGTGCTTGGCGTCCTTGTCATAGCGGATCAGGACCTTAAGATCGGTTTTTTTCTCGAACTCCTCGCTCATCCATTTGGTGAGGCCTTCCTCGGTCACCAGCTTTCCCTCAACGACGTAGGCTCCGTTGTGACGAATGCTGATCTTAATCAGGTTGCCTGCGGTCTGGGTGAGGGGCTGGTTGCGTGACTCTACGGGCAGTTTGATGGTGGTCTCCACGCCATGGTCCACCAGTCGGCCGGATGCAGTGATAAAAATTTTGTCGCCTCCTCCGAGGGGGTCAGTTGAGAACCACACCGCTTCACCGGTATGCCACCGCTGTCCTTCGTCACCGTTATTTTCTCGATAGGAGGCGCCCTTGTCCCGGTCAAACCGGTTAGGTTCATAGAACGTGGGATTGAAACGCATGCCGCGCGGTTTTCCGGAATGTTGCCAATGTTGGGCTGTGGCACCAAAGGGCTCGAGGGTGTCCATCCAGAACTTCCGGAAGGCAGCCAGGGAGGCGGCATTGGGCTCTACCAGGTTGTCCTGGTGTTCAACCTGCTCTTGCAGAGCTTGCTCCGAGGGCACAACGTCATCCATCATCACACGAGGAGCCTGGGGCCAGATGTCATTGTTTGCCTTCAGGTAACGTTGCATCGCAACGTGCAAGGCCATCAGGTCCTCGGTGGTCTCCCGGATCCCGCCTTTTTCCTGCCAGAGTTCCGGCAATGGCGGAAAGGATTGCGTATTTTGCTTTTCTTTCGGGTCGGCCTTCACTTGGGATTCTTGATCTGAAGGCTTTTCACATGCTGAGAGCAGCAGGGCGAACAAGGCGCTCACCGGGATCTTGGCTTGAATTTTCATGGTATTTCTTTTTGAAGGAATTTTTTCATGAAAAAGGCACGCCCCTTAACCGGGCGTGCCTCCGTGATGGTTAAATATTGCTCTGCTCCGGCCCTTGCAGCCCTCTAGACCTTCCACTCACCGCGGTAGTCTCGGGTCAGCCACTTTGGGTTGCCGGTGTTGTCCCTAAAGGTGTTCTTTTCAGGGTTCCACTTGATGAGCTCGCCGTTGTAGTAGGCCTGGTTCATCAGATGGCAGGCGGTGGCGGAGCCGCCGCCGACGATCTCGTTGGTGATTGGCTTTTTGCGGCTCTCGACACAGGAGAGGAAGTCACGGATGTGATGGCTACTGTTGTAGAGCTTGACCTTGGCATCCTTCAGGAATTGGGTTTCAGCGATTTTGAGCGCACTTCCCAGTGAGCCGTCACCACGTTTCTCAAACTTGGCAATCTCTTTGCCCTTGTGAATGAAGGCAAAGCGCCCACGGTTGACCTTGACCTCGCCGTCAGTACCGAAGAAGTGGACCCCGAAACCCTTGTTGTGGGTGATGGTGGCACCACCCTTGTAGGCGAGCTGCGCACCGCGCTTGCTTTTCCATTGCTGCCATCCCTCAGGAGGGCGTGCCTCAATTGGGCCGGAGCCATCCATGCCGAGTCCCCACTGGGCGATGTCGATGTGGTGGGCACCCCAGTCAGTGACCATGCCTCCACCGTATTCCATGTAGTTGCGCCAGTTTGGGAAGTGGTTGTGCACCCCGCGCGGGCTGAGTACCGAGCTATAAGGACGCAAAGGCCCCGGGCCGCACCACAGGTCCCAGTTAAGCCCGGGTTCCATTTCCTCTTCCTTGAGGTCACAGGGGCGGCCGGGGTCACCAACTGAGATGTCGACATTCTTGACCTTGCCGATGACGCCGTTACGAACCAGTTCACAGGCGATGCGGAATTCACTGGAAGAGCGTTGCATGGAGCCGGTTTGCAATACGCGGTTGTATTTCTTAACGGCTTTGATGACCTCGACCGACTCGTGGATATTGTGGGTCAGAGGTTTCTCGCAGTAAACATCTTTGCCGTTGGCCAGGGCGGAGATGGTAATCACTGAATGCCAGTGGTCCGGGGTGGCAATGCATACCGCATCAATGCCCTTGTCCTCGGTAATTTCCCGGAAGTCGACGACCGCTCTGCAGTCGGAATTCTTGTGGTGACTGTTGACCATTTTTTGGCCATTGTTGCGGCGATTGGTGTCCACATCACAAACGGCAACCGCCTGTATTCCTTGTCCCATAAAATTGCGCACAAGCCCACCATTTTGCTTGCCCATTCCGATGAAACCCATGACAAGGCGGTCATTGGGCTTGGTTTTGGCTGCCCATATTTTTGAGGGCAGGATAAATGGCGCGGCCACAGCAGCGGTGGAACCTTTAAGGAAATGACGCCTTGAAGGGTGGGTGGTTTTGTTTGTTTTAGAATTCATTATTGGTTTTTGGTTAGTGGTAAATGTCCGCAGTATGGTTACTCCTAACGCAGAAAATGACTTGGGGTAAAGCGGACAAATGGATAAAAATGCCAGTCAAGGCGGGCTTATGCCTGTTGGTGAGTGTAAATTCATGGCGTTTGGCTTGCCCGTTGACGGGCAGGCCTTAAGTTAAGTGGTGTCATTTCAATCCAAAGTGCCAAGCTCCTCGATCCAGATCGGTCGTGATGATAAACGGGTCCTTCTTGATGGTCAGGCCCCGGTATTTATCCTTGGGCCCTGTGTGATTGAATCAGAGGAGTTGACCTGGCAGTTGGCTCGGGATATTAAGGAAATGGCGGACAAGGAGGGTTATCGCTTTATTTTCAAGGCTTCCTATGACAAGGCGAACCGGACCTCGATTGATTCATTTCGCGGTCCCGGACTGGAGGATGGCTGTCGCTTGCTTGGCGAGATTGGGTGCGAACTTGGTGTGCCGGTAACTACGGATGTGCACACGCCGCATGACGCCGAATACGCGGCTCAGTTCGTGGACTTGCTGCAGATCCCGGCCTTCCTGTGCCGACAGACTGACTTGATTGTTGCCGCCGCGGGAACCGATCGACCTGTTAATGTCAAGAAAGGGCAGTTTCTTGCCCCTTGGGATCTGCGTCCTATTGCTGAAAAACTGCAGGCGGGCGGGTGTGATCAATTCTTTTTTACCGAAAGGGGATCAAGTTTCGGCTATAATAACCTAGTGGCAGACATGCGTTCTATTCCGCTGGTCAGAGAAGACGGATATCGTGTGATATTTGACGCGACACATTCTGTTCAGAAACCTGGGGGAGCGGGATCGAGTTCTTCTGGGGATGGGATTCTTGCGCCTGTATTGGCACGAGCCGCGGTTGCGGCAGGATGTGACGGTGTCTTTATCGAGACTCATTCTGATCCTGCTGAGGCCAAGTCTGATGGGCCCAACCAGATTCCACTGGCAGAATTGCCGAAAGTCTTGTCATCACTTGCCGCTATCCACGAGGCTGCGAAACTTTAAATGATCAATATGTCATTCAAATACTATCTGTTCATTCCTGTTATTCTCTTAACAGTTTTCTTTGCCAGTGGTCAGGATCAAGAACCTGTTGCTGGAGGCGGTTCTTCTCTTTCTGCAAAGAACGGAAAGGGGATTGAGACGGTTAAGCCTGCTAATAATGAGGTTAAACAGGAAAGCGGGCTGCAGGCCACGCGTTACATGCCTTTGGGGAAGCCTAACCTTAGGGTGAAAATACCGCAGTTTAAGGACGGAGTTCTGGAGTGCCTTATGCAAGCGGGGGAAATGACCAGGGTCAGTGATGATGATATTAATATTAAGAAAATGGACATCGAGTTTGTTGGAGAAAATGATTCCGAGATGAAGATTGAGCTGGAGGAGGCCACCTACAGCTTGAAGGATAAGCTTATCAGCAGCAAGAACAGGGCGATTGTAAGGCGGTCGGACTTTACCCTGATTGGAGACTCTCTTGATTTCGACACCGAAAACCGCCATGGCCGTATGACTGGCAAGGTGAGGATGGTGATTCATAATTCGACCAGTCTCGTTAAGGGTGAGGAATCCGATGCGAATGAAAGTAGTAGACGCCGCCCTAAATACGTTTCAGTGGCTGATGCGGCCAGCATGGTCTTGGAGGCAATAAAGACTAACAAGGAGGAGAAGCGTGGAAAGATACACGACCAGCAGCCTTAGTGGTGCACTTATTCTTGTTTTGATTGCTGCCGCAGGTCCAGCCTGGGGAGACAAGGAGCAGTTGCTGAAAAGCACCAAAGTAACAGAAGAAAAACCGAAGGTTGAGGTACAGGGTGAACGTCGTGAGGCGTTCGAAGAGGCAATGAAGCAGATTGCTGCTGCTGAACGGAAAAGGGCCGAGGAGCAATCACTTAAGGAGTGGAGAAAGACAGTTGCTGAAAAATCGCGTAAGAAATTACGCGATTTTGTGGAACAGGAGTCAGGTGAGCTGGCCAGGGAGGCGGTCAGGAAAACAAACACTAGCCGGAATGCCGCCCGTGATTTTGCCGATGCTGCAACAGGCAAGATTCCCAGTGACGTCGAGGATAATTTTAAATCCCTGCTTCAAGGTTCCGATCAGCAATTGCCCTTGCTTGATCCTTCGCCTGAATCTGTCGAGCAAAAGCCCGCGCTGAGTAATGAGCATTCTGATCCTGTTGCGGTGAGTCCGGCTGCCAATCCGGCCAAACTATTGCCACCCCCACCGACTTCGTCCAATGCCAAAAATCTGGTAATACTCCCACCGCCTCCATCACCTAGTGAACCTGTGGTGCCACGCGTTACACCTGCTGCAGAGAGAAGTAACTCTCGCGGTTTTTCGGGCACAGACTCTTCCGGACAATCTCAACAGGATAATCGTACCGTCATTGATGCTGATGGTAGTGTAATTTTCGATGGTAGTGGGCGTTTTGGTGAAGAATACCAGGCGGTGATTTTTGAGGATAATGTCGTTGTGACCAATCCGGAGTTTACTATGACCAGTGATTATTTGACGGCATTTTTCAGTAAATCTAAGGATTCTGGATCCGAGAATGAATCGGCAGATCAGTCAAGTCGACTGGACCGAGCAGTTGCTACAGGCGAAGAGGTTGTTGTCAGGAAAACGATTGCTGATGGGGAGCTTCAGGTCGCCAAATCCCGTAAGGCTACTTTCATTGCCAGTGATCCCAATAGGAAAGGAACTGTGGATGAAGTTGTATTGGAAGTGTGGCCAAGGGTGCAGCGTGGCAACAACCTCATTGTGGCAAAGTCAAAAGATACAGTGATTATTCTTCGCAGGGACGAGATGATTGTGAATGGTCCGGTTCGCACTGAGATTGTTGGTGGCGGCGGCTTGATGCCAGAAAGTGAATCCGGGAAGCAGGAAGACAAGGAGAAGGATAGTGAAGAGGGGACAGCAACTTCCAAGACAACAGTCATTGATGCAGCCAGGGGGGCTATCTTTAACCGCTTAGATCCGGTAACCCGTAACCGAGAAATGTTTTTTGAAGGCGACGTCAAGATTGCCGATACCCAATTTGATATCTCATGTGAAACCCTGACCGCATACATGCGATTTACAGAAGGGGAGAAAGGTCTCCAGAAGGCCGTTGCTAATGGCCTTCCGGAAAAGAGAGTGCGGGTGGAGCGGCACACAGAAAATGGGGAACGGCAATTAGGATTGGCGCAAGAGGTGACTTACGTCATTTCCAGTGGTGATGTGGTTTTGGATATTTGGCCGGAAATACGGCGGGGAAGTCACTCCAGTGTCGCAAAGCATCGTGATGCGAGAATTGTAATGAAAAAAAACGGCAATGTTGAGTCCCGTGGTGTAGATATTCAGATTGTCCCGGATGGTGATGACGGTTTAAAGGGATTAAAACAGGAGGGTTGAAGCTATTATTCAACAACATATTGAATACCAACGAAAACCCTAAACATCAGTTGCGCTCGGATGCGGCTTCGGCTCCGAAAGGGGTGCAGAGCAAAGAAAGCGCAAAAGAAGTGGGTGCTGCACAGATCATTCGTAAGCCAAGGCGCCAGACAGTTCAGGATCTTCTCCGGGAGACCGATCAGATCGAAGGGATGTCTGGCCAAACGGCTGCTGTTCCAGAGGGTGAGCCTCATGAACCATTGCATGCTACTGCGCCTGTCGCATCTGCTCAACCCAGCGGTAAGGCTGTTACTGGATCCGCGCGAGGATTAGTGCAACAACATTCCATTGATGATAAATTGCAGTCTTCTGCCGGGCGTGTCAGATCGGATGCCCAGAGAGTTACGCATAACAATCCTGTCCCTGTTAGTCATGTTTCTTCAAGTGTGCTGCTGCAGACCCACGGATTGGTCAAGGTTTATGATGGCAGGGCTGTTGTTGATGGTGTGGATATTAACGTTAAGGAACGTGAGATCGTCGGGTTACTCGGTCCGAATGGTGCCGGTAAAACCACTTCGTTTTACATGATCGTCGGGCTTGTCCAGCCCAATAGCGGTAATGTGCAATTTGCTGGGGGTGACGTAACTAATGAGCCTATGTATAGGCGCGCAAGGTTGGGTATGGGTTACCTTCCGCAGGAGGAGTCTATTTTCCGTAAATTGACCGTTGAGCAGAATATTATGGCAGTCCTTGAGACACAGTCATACAGTGCAAGGGAAAGAAAGGAGCACTGCCAGGACTTGATGAAGCGTTTTGGTATAGAAAAACTTGCCAAGAATCTCGCCATTACCTTGTCAGGTGGTGAGAAACGCCGGTTGACCATCGCTCGCTCGCTTGTGGTAAATCCGAAGTTACTGATGCTCGATGAACCATTTTCTGGTGTGGATCCAATCGCAGTTGGCGAGATTCAGGAAATCATCTGCCAGTTGCGTGAGCAGGGATTAGCAATATTGATCACGGATCATAATGTTCGAGAAACTCTTGGAATTGTAGACCGTGCCTATCTTATTTATGAAGGAAAGGTGCTCATGGAAGGGTCACGTGATGACCTAGTGGGTAATCCTGAGGCTAGAAAGCTTTACCTAGGTGAGCGCTTCAGTATGTGATTGAGCTTTGTTGACGTGACTGCAGTGGAGAATTTGTGTCAATAATTATTGGCTTGTCACTTTGCATTTGGAAGCTGTGAGATTAAGTTGTGCTCATGCAGGTTCAGAATGCTGATGTAGAGATCAACGTTGTTGGCCGGAATGTTGAGGTTAGTGACGCGATGCGTGAATACGCGTCCAAAAGAGTAAAGGGGCTACATCTTGACTACCCGAAAATTATAGAAGCGCGGGTGGTTCTCGATGTTCAGGTTCATCACAATCGGCATATTGCCGAGATGATCCTTTTTTGCGCCAATCACATTACAATTGAAGCGCATAGCGAGACGCATGACATGTATGCATCTATTGATGAGACCATCAGTAAGATTGCCCGGCGCATGAGAAAGCACAAGACCCGCTTACTGAGAAAACACCGGCCAAGGAAAGGTGAGGTGCGCCAGTTGCCTGAAGCAGTGTTTGCCGTCAACGCCTTGGATGATTTAAAGGAGGATACCGAAAAGGATCAGGAACTGGAGCCGGTTATAGTTCACAAGGAAAATTACCGTATAAGGCCTCTCTTTAATGATGAGGCAATCGTGGATATGGAACTGAGCGAAAGGGATTTTCTGGTCTTCAGGAATGCCGAGAGTGGAATATTAAGCATCCTGTTTCGCCGAAAGGATGGCGATTATGGGTTGATTGAACCGGAGGTGTAACCCTCGATGTCGACAAAAAAAGGAAGTAAAAAGAAGCAGGCAAACAGCCTTTCTGTAAAGGAGTTCTTTGAGCGTTATGGCGATGAACTGGGCTTGTCCCTTCATGGTTCAGATGTCGGTTTTGACCGCTTGATTAAGGAGCCGACGATTAATCGCCCCGGACTGGCTCTTGCTGGTTTTTTTACTTATTTTGCATTCCGGAGAATACAGGTCATTGGTAATTCCGAGAGCTCCTACCTGAACAATTTGCGTTTAGAGGAAAGGGTGAAGCATTTTCAGGATCTTTGTAACCGGAATATTCCATGTATCATTGTTTCAAGGGGCAAGAAGTTGTCGGATGAATTAATTGCCATTGCCGAAGCGAGTGGTATTTCGGTTTTTAATACCAATATGATCTCCATGAAGTTCATTAATGCGGCAACCATTCGGCTGGAATGGAACTTTGCTCCGGTGACCAGTGAACACGGATGTATGGTGGATGTTCAAGGTATTGGGGTGATGGTACGAGGAAGTAGTGGTGCTGGAAAAAGTGAGTGTGTGTTGGGTCTGATTGAGCGTGGTGCAAGCCTCGTAGCTGATGATATTACACGTTTCCGTGCTATTGAGGGGCGTGAATTAATCGGCACGGCACCGAGTACGGGCCGATATCACATGGAGGTAAGAGGCCTTGGTATTATTAATGTTCCCGCTATTTTCGGGGTAGCATCAATGCGTGTTGAGAAGCGACTAGACCTTGTCGTGACCCTAAAACCCGCGGAGCAGGCTAATGAGATGGAAAGGGTGGGAATTCGAAAGAAAACCTATGAAATACTGGGGATCAAGGTGCCTCACGTGGAATTGCCGGTGGCTCCGGGACGAGATATGGCTGGCTTGGTTGAGGTGGCTGCCCTTGACCAGAAACTTAAGACGTTTGGTCATGATAGTGCTGTGGAGTTCGATAAGAAATTGTTGAAAATTATGGCTCAGAGGCGATTTAGTTAGCCTCCCGTTACCGGGTAGGTATTTTCAACTAGATCTACAGTAAGCCTGTTATTCAATAATGGAGGTTAATCAGAATTCTCTCCGTAAGGAGTTCGTCATCAATAATAAGCTTGGCTTGCATGCCCGTCCGGCTGCAATGTTTGTCAAGCTGGCGAATAGTTTTGATGCTGAGATATGGGTTGGCAATGAGGAGGATGAGGTGAATGGCAAAAGCATTATGGGACTGATGATGTTGGCTGCCGCCAGCGGCACCAAATTATCAATTAGTGCCGAGGGTAAGGATGCGGGTGCTGCGGTTTCGGCTCTCGGTGACCTTGTTGAGGGAGGGTTTGAGGAGAATTAAAAGATAACAATCCCGCAATTCCGGTATTGGTGCTTTTTCAGTGTCAATGTGTCTCGGGATTTTATTAATGTCCAAAATTGAGCAAATTAATCACCAGGGTGAGGAGAGAAGGCTCTCCGGGCTCGCAGTATCTGCCGGTATAGGTACCGGGAAAGCATTTGTGCATGGTGCTATTGCTGTGGAGCCTGAAGCTTACAAGGTGGAAAAGGAGGACGTTGATGATGAGATAGAACGGATGGAAGTGGCCCTTACTGATACAAGAAAACAAATAGAGCAATTGCAGGATCAGGTGAGAAGTTCTTCTAGTGGTCATCGTGAGGCTGGCATCTTTGATGCACATCTCTTGATGCTTGAAGATCGTAGTGTGCTTGACGAAGTAGTAGAAATTGTACGCGGAGAGCAGGTCAATATTGAGTCCGCATTGTATCGGGTCATTAATAATTATATTTCCGTGTTGCGAGGCAGTAACGATGTCTACTTAAGGCAGCGAGTTATTGATTTCGAGGATGTCATGCGTCGGATTTTGCGCAACCTGTCATTAATGCATCCGGCTGATCAGAGAGTTCGGCATGAGCATATTCTTATTGCCCATGAGTTAACCCCATCCGATACGGCTGCAATGGATCGATCGTTGGTGATGGGGTTTGCAACGGAAGTGGGCGGTAGTACTGCCCACACCGCGATTATTGCACGTTCCCTTGGTTTGCCGGCGGTAGTAGGATTACGTGGTATTTGCGATGCAATTCATACCGGTGATGAACTACTGATTGACGGTTATAACGGTATACTGATCATTAATCCTGCGGCTGAAACCCTATCTGAATATGATGTGCTGGCTGATCAAAAGAGTTCAGCAGCCAAGCGCTTGGAGGAGATTAGGGACAGTAAACCAGAGACTTCCGATGGTCGGGAAATTACTCTTTCGGCAAATATTGAGTTTGAGCACGAAGTGTCGATTGCCAAAGAAAATGGAGCTCAGGGCATCGGACTTTACCGCACTGAGTTCTTTTATATGCATGATGGTGATATGCCCAGTGAAGAAACTCAGGTGGAAAATTACAGCAGAGTGGCCAGGGGTATTGGGCCTGATGGTGTGATTATCCGTACGCTGGATATTGGTGGTGACAAGCTTCCTGATGGTATCGCTGTGCAAGAGGCAAACCCTTTCCTAGGCTGGAGAGGTATTCGGCTGACTTTGGCAAAAACAGAAATGTTCAAGACACAGTTACGTGCCATTTTACGCGCTGCAGCAACTGGAGATGTTAGTGTGATGTTTCCGATGCTTTCAACTCTTGACGAGGTGAAAAGGTGCAGGGTGCTACTACAGGAATGCGCTGAGGAACTGGATAAGGAAGGAGTAGCGCATTGCTCAAGCATTGATATTGGGGCGATGATCGAGGTTCCAAGCGCTGCTCTGGTTGCAGATCAGATTGCGGCTGAGGTGGATTTTCTTAGTGTGGGTACTAACGATCTGATTCAATATACCATGGCCGTTGACCGGGTTAATGATCAGGTGGCCGGACTGTATCAGCCTTTAAATCCTGCGGTTGTCAGGTTATTGCAGATGACAGTGACTGCCGGTCATGAGAAAGATATATGGGTAGGTGTTTGCGGGGAGATGGCTTCGGATCTGTTGTGTGTTCCTCTTCTTGTAGGCCTTGGTTTTGATGAGTTTAGTGTGAGTGCGCCACGCGTTCCCGCTGTTAAACATGCCTTAAGAAGTCTTGCCTATGATGAATGTAGGGCAATGGTTTCAGAGGTAGTAAAATTTTCAGGTCAGGATGAGATTCTGGAGCATTGTCGTTCTCTGGCCATGAACAGCTATCCGGAGTTATTGCAGCGATAATTAATCGGCGTTTTGTGAAGCGATTTCTCGTTATTCTGTGTGGTTTTAACGTTCCATGGGTGAGTAGCTTGCATTCAGTATATCATTTTAGATAAAAGAGGGGGGTGATTTGAACTCAAGGGTTCCAAAGAAAGTAAATGCGGCTTGCAGAAATTGTAATCAGCTGTAAGTGTTTGCTCCCCAATCAAAAAGCTCACGTGGCGGAATTGGTAGACGCGCTAGATTCAGGTTCTAGTGGGGGCAACCCCGTGGATGTTCGAGTCATCTCGTGAGCACTTTTTCCACCCTAGTCTGACTTGTTGCATGGTGGCGATTTTCGGTGAGTATCTAGGCTGTAGCTATGCAGGACCCCGAATATGTTAAGAATGCATTTGCAGGTATCGCTGATCGGTATGTGGTAACCAACCATGTATTAAGTCTGGGTATTGATATCCTTTGGAGGCGACGGGTGGCACGAATGGTTCGCAAAATGTCACCGAAAAGGGTTCTTGATGTGGCCACAGGCAGCGGGGATATGGCCATTGAAATTAAGCGGGTCTGTCCCGAGGTAGAGGTTATAGGTACTGATTTTTGTGAACCAATGCTTGAGGAGGCGAACCAGCGCGGATTGAAGGAGACAGTGCTTGCTGATGCTCTTAATTTACCTTTCGACGATGGTGAGTTTTGCGCATTAACCGTATGTTTTGGTTTGCGTAACATGGAAGACTGGGAAAAAGCACTCAGAGAGATGGAGCGGGTGTTAAAGCCGGGAGGAGAATTGGTTATTCTGGATTTCTCGTTACCGCGTTCAAAGTTTATCCGTTTCATTTACCGCTTTTATCTCCATACTCTCCTACCATTCATTGCCGGGATGATTACCGGTAAGCGTGCAGCGTATCGCTACCTTGGCGGCAGTATCGAGACATTTCCTTCGGGCAAAAAAATGTGTCGTTTGCTAGAAACGGCTGGGTTTTCCAGAACGAGATACTGGTCGCTGTTTCCTGGAGTGGCCACTATTTATTCAGCAAAAACATAGAAGAATACGTGTCGCTTTGCGTATTCTAAGATTGCTTTACTGCAAATGGTTAATGGTTTGACAAGTCCGCTGGCTACTCGGCAGACGGAGTGTTTGACAATACTGGTGAGGTTGCGCGAATGATCGGCAAGTCGAGGATTTCAAAGTTGAGTCGATCAATAACGCACATTTCAGGGTTGTTATTGACCCGTGCGTAGAAAAGCGTGTTTGCGCCATCAGGGTTAATAGGGGCAATGTCGATTTTATAGGGGTATTGTTCTCCTTTTGCATCAGCAAGCACGAATTCAATCCGCCTGATAGGGTTAAGTAATGCGATTTCGCCATCTCCTGGGTTCTTGCTCAACCAGCGAGTGGCACGGATCGGAAGGCTGAGTTGTTGAGCA
>MDTA01168125.1_pt1 | contig 23215 bp, 25 predicted proteins | sample 811151 | NCBI WGS metagenome assembly MDTA01 (sample SAMN05326648, study PRJNA326480) | marine metagenome | isolation source: seawater | place: Indian Ocean: South | collected 2010
AAAAAATTTATCAATACCATTAAATCAAATCTTATATTCCCTGAATCTTTAATTATCGAGGGTCCATACTATTCAGAAAAAAAATGGGAAGAATTATCAAAAATAGATTTATTGATTCAACCTTCAAGAACAGAGGGCATGCCTAATAGTGTATTAGAGGCTATGTCAATTGGTATACCTGCTTGTGTTTCAAAACAAACTAATATGGGAGAAATAATTAAAAAAGCAAATAATGGATGGGTTATCGAGTTGAGTTCATCAAGTATTGTGAAGTTTTTTATTGAAATAAGTAGGTTTTCAAAAAAGGAACTCTTATTTAAAGGTAGAAATGGTATGAATTATGCAAAAAAATACTTACTCTGGGATAAAGTAAGCGTAAGTAATTATCGATAAATATATCATATGGAAAAAAAATTGATTAACAAAAAACACAATATCCTTGATTGCACATTCAGAGATGGTGGGTATTACAATAATTGGCATTTTAACATAACTCTCATAAAAAAATATATAAGTATTATGTTAAAACTCGACGTAAAAATAGTTGAGTTAGGATTTAGATTTATAGAAGTAAATGAAAGCCTCGGAATATTAGCAAATACAACAGATAAATTACTTCATAAATTAAATATACCAAAAAAATTAAAAGTTGCAGTCATGATAAATGCAAAAGAATTTTTAAATTATTCAGGTGTGATTAAAGCTGCAATAGATAAAGTTTTTAATAATGCTTCCAATTCAAGAGTTGATTTAGTAAGAGTTGCGATACACATAGAGTCCGCAGTCCTTTGTTATGATATTTTAAAACTATTAGATGAAAAAGGCTATTCTGTTGCATTAAATTTAATGCAGTCTTCTTCAGTAAATAAAAAGAAGTTAATACAAATAGTAAGACAAATAAATAAGTGGAGTTTTATAAAAATTTTGTATTTTGCAGATACCTTTGGTGACATGGATCCAGATAATGTTCGTGATATTTCGAGTTTAATACAAAAAAATTTTTCAGGTAATGTGGGTTTTCATGCTCATAATAATAAAGGAATTGCATTAGTAAATTCTTTAACAGCATTGAAGCATGGTACTACATTTGTCGACTCAACTATAATGGGAATGGGGAGAGGCGCTGGCAACACTCAAACTGAAAATTTATTACTAGAGCTTGAGACAATATCTAATAAGAAAAAAAATTCTATAAATAAGCTTTTGCCTATTCTCCTTCGAGATTTTGAAAAACTTAAAAATAAATATTGTTGGGGCACTAATCTTTATTATTATCTAGCCGCACAATATCAGATTCATCCAACGTATATTCAAACTATGCTAGATGACAAAAAATATGTTGCTGAAGGAATAATTAATACAATAAATTTTTTGAAAGATAAAAATTCTTCATCTTATAATGATGAAAATATGATAAAAGCTGAGACAGGTAAAATTGGAAAATTAAAGGGAAATTGGAAAGCTAAAAGTTTAAATTATAAAAAAGATATATTGTTAATAGGGGCAGGTAGAAATGTAAAAAAATATCATAATGAAATAAAAAATTATATTAAAAAAAATAATCCCGTTGTTATTTCTTTAAATATTAATAAGTATATAGACCCAAGTTTCATTAATTATTATCTTGCATGTGACCAAACGAGAATCATTCTTGAAGCATATGATTATTCAACCTCTGAAAAAGCACTAATAGTTCCTCTATCAAGAGTTGAAAAAGATATAAAAAAACAAATAAAAAAATCAAATTTAAAAGATTTTGGTTTAAAAATAGGAAATGAAAACTTTAAAACGATAAAAACTGATGGTTGCATTCTGAAGAAACCTCTAGCAATAGCATATGCACTCTCTTTTGCTAATGCTTCAAAAGTAAGAAATATTTTCTTAGTTGGTATGGATGGCTACCCAAAAAACGATTCAAATAATTTAATTATGCAAGATCTATTTGATGAGTACAATTCTTATAATTTGAGAAATATTTATGCAATTACTCCCACTAAATATAATATCAAAAAAAAATACATAATTTGATTAATTATTTATGAAATATGCAATAATTATCCCAGCAAGATATGATTCAAAAAGACTGCCGGGCAAGCCTTTATTATTGATCAAAGGTGTGCCAATGTTAATTCGTACATATAATCAGTGCAAGAAAGTAAAAGAAAAAATTAAGATATATGTTGCAACAGATAGTCTTAAAATTAAAGATGAATGTATGAAACATAATATTCCTGTGATAATGACATCTAAAAAATGTCTTACCGGTACAGATCGCGTTGCAGAGGCCTCAAATAAAATTAAAGAAAAATATATTGTCAATGTTCAAGGAGATGAGCCCCTTATAAATCCTAAAGATATTTCTGCTGTTATAAGAGAACATAAGAATAATAAAAAGTTAGTGGTAAATGGTTATGCAGAAATTAGAAACATAAATTTGTTTAAAAGTATAAATATCCCTAAAGTTGTTTTTGATAAAAGAAATATGTTATTATATATGTCGAGATCGCCGATACCTTCAAACAAGAAAAGGATTATGAAAAATGCGTTTAGACAGATCTGTATTTATTGTTATTCTAAGAATGAATTAAAAAAATTTGCTAGCTATAAAAAAAAATCACCTTTAGAAAAAATAGAAGATATAGAAATTTTACGATTTTTAGAAATTGGTTCACAAGTTAAGATGTTAAGACTTAGTAACAGATCGATATCTGTAGATATCAAAGCAGATGTTAAAAAAGTTGAGAAACGGCTCTGATAATTAATATGATTAGGATTGGAATAAATGGATTTGGAAGAATTGGAAGAGTTTTAACACGAATTATTCAATCTAGAAATAATTTAGATGTGGTGGCTATAAATGACATCAACCCAGATATCAATAATATTGCATATTTATATAATTACGATACGACATATGGTAAAAATGATGAATTAGTGAATGTAAAAGAAGATATTATTTTTAACACTAATTTAAATATTAAAATACACCACCAAAAGAATTTATTAGATGTTCCATGGGATGAAAGTGGAATTGATATATTAATTGATTCTTCTGGAATCAGTGAAAATTTGAAAAGCTATCGTAATTTATCCGATACTATTGATCGAGTAATAATAACAAATAGTCCAGACCCAAAATTTATTGATAATGAGATGATTTACGGAGTCAATCACCATAATTTTGATCGTGAGAAAGATTTTATAATTTCAAGTAGCATATGTGATGCTACAGCTATATCTCCAATTCTAAAATGTATTTTAGAGAAATACGAAATTGAGAATGGTTTTTTAACAACCCTACATCCATGGCTTGGATATCAGAATCTTCTTGATGGACCTTCTAAATCTTATGCTGTGCCTGGTGAGATTTATGATAATTACGCTTTAGGTCGCTCAGGGCCAATGACGTTAATACCAAAAAATACATCAGCGATTACCGCAACAAGTAAAGTTGTTCCAGAGATAAGAGGAAAGTTTATATCAAATTCCTTTAGGGTTCCAACAAACATAGTATCTTCTGCCGATATGACGATAAAAATTAAGGAAAATATAAATTTAGAATTAATAAAAGAAATTTTTTTAAGTTTTTCGAGAAAATTTGCTGGTATCATAGATAATAATTTTGACGGTTTAGTTTCTACTGATTTTATAGGTAATGAGTATGCGTCAACTATTGATCATAGATTCTTAAAGGTACAGGATAATTATATAAAACTTATTTGTTGGTATGACAATGAATGGGGCTATAGTTCAAAAGTTGTAGATTTAATTAACTATATTTCAAACAAATAAAGTGCAACAAATATACCTCTTTGATTTTGATGGAGTTATAAGTGATAGTCGCAAGGAATTATATAACACGTCATTAAATTCATATTTAAAATTTTTAAAAAAAAACAAAGTTGAATTTAATAGAAAATATTTTAATAAAATTAAACTATATGATGAGTTTTTAGTAAATGTTGATTTAGCTCATTCTTCCTCTGATTTTTATATTCTTTGGAATAAAATCTTTATTGAAAAAAATATTTTTTTAACTGAACCTCTTAGTAATAAGAATTTAAAACTTAAATACAAAGAAGAGTTTTATAAATATAGAAAAAAGATAAAACAAGAAAATATCAATAAATGGATCAAATACCACAAAATTAATAGGAAAATAAAAAATTATATAAATAATTACAAAAATAGTAAAAATATTTATATAGTATCAGCAAAAGATAAGTCTTCGTTAAAATTATTAAAAAAAGAGTATAATATAAATATAAGAGATGAAAATCTTATAAGTACATCAAAATATGAAAGTAAAAAAAAAGTATTTCAAAAAATAGCAAAAAAATATAAAAAACATAAAATAAATTTAATCGAAGATAGTATTGAGAATATAAAAATAGGTAATAAATTAAATTTTTGTTGTTACTATGCGACTTGGTATAAGTATTCTAGTATTAATAAAAATGATAAGTTCAGTAGCATCACAATAACAGATTTAAAAAAAATTTTGGTTTAATTAAAGATAATTATTGAATGAAATTCCAGGTAAAAGAAACACAAACTGTAAATTTTGTCTTTGATAGAACAAAAAGTTTTTCAAAATTTTATCTATGTAAAACTAAACAATATAAAAAAATCTTCATAATTTACGACAAATATTTAAGAAGCTCGTGGTTAAAAAAACTTTTAGATAAAATTGATAAAAAACAAAAAATATTACTAATACCTTTATCTGCCACCGAAAAAACTAAGCACATAACGTCAATTTCATTTTTATCTTCAAAGCTTGAAGATGGAAATTGTTCAAGATCAGACTTAATTATTGCAATGGGTGGTGGAACAATACTTGATATGTCTGGTTTTATCGCATCTGTATATATGAGAGGCGTTGATTTAGTTATGGTTCCCACCACACTAATGGGCCAGACAGATGCCTCTTCTGCTGGAAAAACTTGTGTAAATGGAAAATTAACTAAAAATTTATTAGGCACATTATACTTACCCAAAGCAGTCTATAACAATGTAGCAGTCTTAAAATCTTGCTCTAATCACTCTAATAGACAAGGATTATCAGAAATACTTAAATATGCTCTTTTAGGATCAAAAAAACTATTTAAACTTCTTGATAAATATTCGAATAAAAGAAGTGAGAAATTATTATTAGAGATCATTAGGGAAACAATAAAAATTAGAATAAAATTAAGAATAGTAGATCCTTTAAAAAGTAATTTAGGTCATACTTTTGGACATGCTTTTGAGTCAGATTCTAAAAACCTAGTATCACATGGAGACGCAATTTCTGTAGGTATTCTTTTTGCATTGAAACTAAGTATTCAAAAAAAAATGATCAATCAAAGTGATTATGAAAAAGTACATAGATTAATGCAAAAACTAAATTTGAATACCAAAGTTGATAAATCTATAAATATTAAAAATATAGTAAATCTGATGATGAAAGATAAAAAATCCAATGGAACACACATTGGATTTGTATTATTAAAAGAAATCGGTAATTTTTCATCTAATTCAAATTTGGGATACTCATATATTGATCCTTTGAAAATAAAAGCTTTCTTAAAAAAAAGTTTTGAAAATGATAATATACTGATAAAAGATCATTGGAAAAAATTAAGTCTAAACTAATTAATCTTATGTCTCTTAAAAATAAAGTATACTTAATTACTGGTGGTACATCAGGCATTGGCTATGCAGTAGGTATTAATATTGTAAACAATGGAGGCAAGGTTATTTTAATTGGAAGGAATAAAAAAAAAAATAAAAATTATCAATAATAAGTTTTATAAGAAAAAAAATTTAATCGCCATGGCCTGTGATATAAGTAATGAAATAGAATTGAATTCATTATTCAAATATATAAGAAAAATCTATAAACGTTTAGATGGCTTAGTTAATTGTGCTGGAATAAATCCATCAAGAACATCAGTTGAAAATACTTCATTGGATGATTGGAATAAAACAATAGATACAAACTTAACAGGTTATTTCTTATCCTGTAAGTTTGCGATAAAAGAAATGAAAAAAAAACGTAAAGGATCGATAGTTAATATTTCATCAGTTGCAGCGAATGGTATGCGTGAGAGAATTTCATATTCATCGAGCAAAGCAGGAGTAATTGGACTGACAAAATCTTTAGCATTAGACAACGCTTCTTCAAACATAAGAGTAAATTGTATCTGTCCTGCATATATTCCTACCTCATTAGTTAAGGGGTATTTGAAAAGTTTATCAAAGAAAGAGTATTCTGCTCTTATAAGTAGACATCCTTTAAAACGATTAGGCAAAGTTAAAGATGTTGCAACTGCGACAAAATTTTTATTATCAGATGAAGCGAATTGGATAACTGGAAATATTTTGTATGTAGATGGTGGCTATCATATTAATTAAGATAGAGTAAATCCTCTTCTTTTTAAGTTAGACCCTTCGATTTTAATTATATCATTTATTTTTTTGTCAGAAAAGTTTCTTATTAATCTTTTCTTCAAAATTAAATTTTTACTTTTATGGTAAATTTTTTTGTTAAGTGACTTTGTTTTTTTTATGTCAGCAAGAAAATGGTACATTAATCTGTTATACTTCCATGTGCTCAAATGTTTTTTAATATTCATTTTATTTTCTGAATTATATTTTACGAGTAATTCAACATAATCTTTTATCATAGGAGGAAAAGTATCAACATAATAAACAGCATCATCTTTTATTGTAAAATTTTTTATATGTGGATCTAAATCAACTTTATTAGAGGAGCATTTTAATAAAATATTTACAATCTGATCTAACACATCATTAATGAATTCGTTTTTAAGTGATTTATTTTTCAATATTTCAATTAAGCTCTCTCCGCAATTTTCAAATGTAAATTTTAAATTTTTTCTATGATATAACGCTGGTACAGGTACTCCAATCTTATTCAGTTTTTTATGATACTGATATATATAATACGAAACTATATTTTTATATTTTTCAGGAATTGTTTTAAGTTTAAATTTTTTTATTAACTTGTTTCCTTGAAATTTAATTGATGTATCGTTAAAAGTAATATATTTATTCATTTATCTATTTTGAATATATTTAATCATTAAAAGTTTATTTTGTTAAGATGAAAGCAGTTATTTTAGCAGCAGGGTTAGGTTCAAGGCTCCGGCCATTTACAAATGAAGTCCCGAAGGCAATGGTAAAATATAGAGGCCAAGAAATCATTGCACATCAAATAGATACATTAAAAAAAGTTGGTATCAAAAATATAATTATTGTGACGGGATATAAATCTGAAATATTAGAAAAATATTTATCATGTAAATATGATAACATTCTTTTTTTTAAAAATTTAAATTTCAATTTTACCAATAGCGCTTACTCATTTAACTGTATTGACAGAAATATCATATCAGGATCTTACATTCACCTTAATTGTGATATTCTTTTTTCGGAAAAATTATTAAAGGAATTAATCGAACATCCAGAAAAAAATGTAATTGCATGTAGAAATGATCTAATATTGAATGAGTCAATGGAAAAAGCTTCAATTGACTCAAATAATAAAATTATAAAAATGTCATTAAAAAATTTTAATGAAGCCTCCGTTAAGGCTTTTGGTTTAGCTAAAATTTCAAGTGAAGCACTTAAGTTTAATTTATCCTACTACGATTCTTTAGTCAAAAATATAAGGGAGAAGGAAAATTATTTTGGCTTAATTAGAAGAGCTGTTCAAGTTCAATCATATTATACAATTATTTCGGATAGTATGTCATTAGCCGAATTTAATAATACAGAAGATTTAAAGAATTCTGATTTTGCTTTTAAGTATTAATTAAATTAAATAGAGACTTTATAACTAAATGTTGTAATTTAATAGTATGTTAAACTTTTTACATTCATTATACACAAGACTTAATAATAAGATAAAAAAACTAAGAAAAAAAAATTCTTGGGAAACAATTCCCCATCTTGATGACAACGTTTTTTTTAAAGATGGCCTTCAATTATACGATCCACATCTTATAGGTGTGCAGACATTAGGTGATCAATGTAAACATGCTGATACAGCCCAAGATGTTTTGCAGATTCTAAATCAACTTGAAAGTGAACCAAGTATAAATTTTGTAATAGAATATATTTCTAAAGGTTTGAATAAATATGGAAAGAATTGGAAATATGCAGATATTAATACAGTTTTATACACAATAAGTAAAAATATAAAAATAAGTAATTATTTAGAAATTGGCGTAAGAAGAGGAAGATCAATGTGTGTTCTAGCCTCACAAGCAAATGAAGCTAATTTCTATGGTTTTGATCTCTGGGTAGAAAATTATACGGGATCAGAAAATCCTGGCCCAGATTTTGTTAGAAGTGAATTAAATAAATTTAACTATAAAGGGAGCCTGACTTTTATTGATGGAGATTCAAAAAAAACTATACCAAATTTTTTTAAAGCTAACCCTAATCTATACTTTGATGTAATAACGGTTGATGGCGACCACTCACTTTATGGTGCCAAGATTGATTTGCGTAATGTGTTAGATAAACTCAAAATTGGAGGAATATTAGTTTTTGACGATATATCTTCACACGAACATCCATACTTATATAATGTTTGGAAAAATATGATTAAAAAGAGAAAAAATTTTTATTCATGGGAGTTTTCTGAACTAGGATTGGGCGTAGCTTTTGCAATAAGAAAATATTAAAGAATAAAAAAATTATGAATCAAAAAGTTGCATTAATTTTTGGCATTACAGGGCAAGATGGCGCATATCTTGCTGAGACTTTACTTAATAAAAATTATATAGTTCATGGGGTAAGAAGAAGGTCTTCTTCTTTCAATACAACTCGAATTGACTACTTATACAATAATGTTAGTTTGAGAGAAAAAAAATTTTTTCTTCATTATGGCGATTTAACGGATGGTCAAAATATTTTAAATATCATCAAATCAACAAATCCTGATGAAGTCTATAATCTTGCTGCTCAAAGTCATGTTCATGTATCATTCTTGTCACCTGAGTACACTGCTAATGTTGATGCGTTGGGCTGTTTGAGAATTCTTGAAAGTATTAAAACTCTAAATTTGTCTTGTAAATTTTACCAAGCTTCAACTTCAGAATTGTATGGTAAAATATCCGAAAGTCCTCAAAACGAAAAAACAAAATTCAATCCACAATCTCCATATGCTATCGCGAAATTGTATGCCTTATGGATTACAAAAAATTATAGAACCTCGTATGGTATTTATGCAGTAAATGGAATTTTATTCAATCATGAATCTCCAAAAAGAGGTGAAACTTTTGTAACAAGAAAAATTACCAGAGGTTTGAGTAGAATAAAGTTAGGATTACAAGAATGTTTGTACGTTGGGAATGTTAATGCAAAGAGAGATTGGGGACATGCTAAAGATTATGCAGAAGCAATGTGGCTTATGTTGCAACAAGAAATCCCAGAAGACCTTGTTATTGCAACAGGTGTTATGCATTCAGTTAAAGATTTTATAAATTTAGCTGCAAAAAAACTTGATTTAAGTATTGAATGGCAAGGATCGGGTGAGGATGAAGTTGCAATTGAAACTCAAACCAGTAAAAAAATTATCAAAGTAGATAAAAAATATTTTAGGCCATCAGAAGTAAATGAGTTAATGGGAGATGCAACTAAAGCTGAGAAAAAACTGCAATGGAAACCTAAAATTTCCTTTGAACAATTAGTAGATGAGATGGTCGAGTCCGATCTTAGCATTGCAATGGATGAACGCAAATAATCTAATAATTAGTCCAGATTATCCACCACCTTTGATCGGAGGCTCACTTGTTTATTTAAATAGCTTAGTGAAGAATTCAAATTTAGATTTTACAATTTTATCTGATAAGAAATTTAGAAAAAATACTAAAAATATTACATTTATAGATTCGAAGCATATTGTAAACTCAGGGAATCCGAAAAAAATTCATCTATTTTTCATGTACCTATATTTGATTTTTAAAATATATGAAATTTCAAGACATAAAATTGTAATATTAAATATAAGTGCAATAGGTAATGGATTTTTTTCATATTTATTATCAAAGTTCCGTACCAAGGTTGTAATTTTGGTTTTTGCAGAAGAAATAACACTTGCGTTAAATGCAAAAGGGATTAGTGGATTTTTAAAAAGAATTTGTCTTAATGGCTACAAAAGTGCTGATAAATTAATATCAGTCTCTAACTTTGCAAAAGATATTCTTATTAAGAAAGTAAATGTCAAAAAAGATATATTTGTAATACCAACTCCAGTTCATGACTCTAAATATAATTTGGATGCATTTATTAATAGAAAACATAATACACAATTTAAAATTCTATCTGTAGGTAGATTAATAAAAAGAAAAGGATTTATTTATCTCTTAAAAGCTTTCAGCGAAGTTATTAAATCATTTGATAATGTTTATTTGTCTATTGTGGGAGACGGTCCTGAAATAAATAATATTATTGAATTCATCGATAAAAATAATTTAAAAGAAAAAGTAATTATACACAAAAAAGTATCAGACCAATTTTTAGCAAAGCAATATATATCTCATGACCTATTTATTCTAGCTAATTTGATGTTAGAAAATGGAGACTGTGAAGGAGCTCCCAATGTCTTAATAGAAGCTGCATCATTTGGACTGCCTACTATTGCAGGAATAGAAGGTGGCACTTCTGACGTAGTTGATAACAATAAGTCTGGGATCTTAATAAACCCTAGGGATACCCAAACATTTTCAAAACAAATAATTTCATTTCTTAAAAGTAGAGAAAAATGTAATTTATATGGAAAGAATGGTTTTTTTAAAGCAATGAATTCTCACAATAAAGAGAAAGCTGGCAATTCGTTCAGAGATATAATTGAGAGGCTTAGCGCGAACAACATATGAAAAAAAACTGTGATATTATTATCGGTTCAACCGGATTTATCGGTCACAATCTATGTAAAAAAATCAGAAATAAAAAAAATCTTTTTACTGTATCAAGAAAAAAAAGTAAAAATTCAACTTTTGGTTCACATAAAAAACTGGATATCAGAAATTATAGACTAGTTCAAAACTATTTTACTAAAATAAAAAAAGAGTACCGTAAAATTAATGTATATTTTTTAGCTGGAGATTCTTTAGTTGAGAAGACTATTTTGAATCCCAAAAAACTAGTTAGTAATTCAATAAATTCTTTTCACAATATTCTTCTTGCACTTAAGGGTTCAAACTCAACAGTCATTTATGCTTCTAGTGGAGCAGTTTACGATTCAAGGATAAAAAATGTATTTACGGAAAATGATTATTTGTTTCCTGCATCACCGTATGCTGCTGCAAAATATTCATCAGAGGGCTTATGTATGTCTTATTATGAGACGTTTGGATTGGATATAAGAATTGCTAGGATATTTAGCGTTTTTGGAGGAAAAATGAATAGATTTTTTATATATGATCTTATTCATAAAATAAATTTATCTGATAAAGAAGTAGAATTAAATGGAAACGGTCTGCAAGTTAGAGATTATTTGCATGTAGATGATGTTGTAAATGGACTCATTCTTATCGCTCAAAAGGGTCAGCCTGGTGAAATTTATAATATTTCAAGTGGAAAGCCAACAAGGTTGTCAATTCTTGCGAAAAAAATTAAGAAGATACTTAATAAGGAAGAACTCACGATCAAATGGAATAATTGCAATACAAAAGGGATCAGAGATTGCTGGTATGGAAACAATAGCAAAATTAAAAAATTAGGATTTAAAGTAAGAAAAGATATAAAAGATAATTTAGAAAATACAGTAAAAGAAATCTTTTCAAATTTATAATAAGTATCATTATGTTGTACATAAATAAGCTGTTAACCATCGTTAGAAGTTTATATTTTTGTTTTAAAATAAGAGGTAACCTCTATCTTAACGGACTTAGAATAGGAAAGGGGTCAAATCTAATACAGCCAAATAGAATGAGAGTCGGACCTAATGTTACAATAGGAGAAAGATCAATTATAAATTGTTACAAAGAAAATTCAATTCCCTCTCTATATATAGGAAAAAACACAAAGATTGGTAGAGATTTTCAATTAAATGCATATCAATCAGTAAAAATTGGCGATGAGGTATTAATCGCAGACAGAGTATATATTTCAGACTCTACTCATAATAGTAATGATTTGAATAAATCAATAATATCTCAAGGAACTTCCTTTAAAGCTGCAGTTGTTATTGAAAATGGGGCGTGGATTGGAATAAATGCTTGTATTCTACCAGGCGTTAATATAGGAAAAAATGCCATTATTGGCGCTAATTCAGTTGTTGTAAAAGATGTAGATAAGAATTCAATTGTAAGCGGTGTTCCTGCAAAAAAAATAAATTAAAATATTTAGATATTGAAATGAATAAAAAAATACCTTTTTTTGATTATCCAAGACTCTTCTTAGATAACGAAAAAAAATTAACTGAAATATTTAAAGATGTATCTTCAAGAGGATCATTTATATTACAAAAAGATTTGAAGAACTTTGAGGATAACCTAGCAGCTTATACTGGGGCCAAACATGCTGTGGGAGTTGGCAATGCAACTGACGCTCTCCAGATAGCACTAAAGGTTGCTGGTATAAAGTCAAATGATGAAGTTATAATATCTACGCATACGATGATTGCAACAGCTGGTGCAATAAATCATGTTGGCGCTTTAGCTATACCAGTAGATATTAGAGATGACCACTTGATTGATTATAGTCAAATAGAGAAAAATATTACAGCTCAGACCAAAGCAATAATGCCAACTCAACTTAATGGACGAACGTGTAATATGGATATTATTTGTGATATTGCAGATAAACATAACCTTCTTTTATTTGAAGACGCAGCTCAAGGTTTAGGATCAAAATTTAAAAACAAAAGTGCAGGTACCTTTGGACTAGCTTCTGCCATTAGTTTCTATCCAGCAAAAAACTTAGGGTCACTCGGTGATGGAGGAGCAATACTTGTAAATGATGAAACTCTGTATAAAGAGATTATTTCTTTTAGAGATCACGGAAGAGACCCTGTATCAGGCAAAGTAATGACTTGGGGTGTAAATTCAAGGCTTGATAATTTACAGGCTGCGTTTTTAAACTATTTTCTCTCAAAATATGACACAGTTATAAATAGAAGAAGATATTTAGCTAATTTGTATTATGAAAATCTTAAGAATGTAGAGGAGCTTTATCTTCCACCATCATTGGAAGACTCTAACGATCATTTCGATGTGTTTCAAAACTACGAAATCCGAGCTAAAAACAGAGACTCACTTCGTAAATATCTACTTGATCATAATATAGGCACACTCATTCAATGGGCAGGTATGGCTATTCATCACCATCAAAATTTAGGTTTTAATCAAACACTTACAAGAGCTGATGAATTTTTTAGACATATTCTTATGTTGCCAATGAATATGTTTGTGACAGACGAAGATGTTATCCATATTTCTCAATTAATAAAAAAATTTTATAATCAATCAAAAAAATGCAATGAGCCTAAATAGTAAAAAATTATCAAACAAAATTCGAAGTCATGTTTTAGATATGACACATAATGGAAAAAGTTCGCATATTGCCTCAATTTTATCTATTGTTGATATTATATCTGTATTGTATGAAAATATACTTATCTACAAAAATAAAAATCCTAAATATAGAAAAAGAGATAGATTTGTACTAAGCAAGGGGCATGCTGGAGCTGCCGTTTACGCTGTACTTGCAGAAAAAGGTTTTTTTAACATTAACATGCTTAAAAAACATTGTGCCAATGGCTCTTTTCTATCAGGTCATATTTCACATAAAAACGTACCAGGAGTTGAATTTTCTACTGGATCTCTTGGGCATGGATTATCAGTTGCATGTGGCATGGCAAAATATGCCAAACTTGAAAAAAAAAATCATCGAGTTTATACACTGTTAAGTGACGGCGAATGCGATGAGGGGTCAAATTGGGAGTCAATTTTATTTGCATCGCATCATAAGTTAGATAATTTAGTTGTCATAATTGATTACAATAAACTTCAAAGTATAGAGAGTGTATCAAATACCCTTGAACTTGAACCATTTACAAAAAAATGGATTGCATTTGGATGGGAAGTGCATAATGTAGATGGTCACAACCATCACGAATTAAAAAAAGTCCTAGAGAAATCTAATAAAAAAAAGAAACCGAAATGTATTATTGCCCATACAGTTAAAGGCAAGGGTGTATCATTTATGGAAAATAATAATCTATGGCATTATAGAAGTCATCAAGGGGAAGAATATCAGATGGCAAAAAAAGAATTAAATAAAAAAAATTAAAATGAGAGATGCTTTCGCTTCAGAGCTGTTTAAGTTAGCAAAATCAAATAAGGATATTATATTTATTACTGCAGACTTGGGCTTTGGAGTTTTTGATGAGTTTGCAAAAAAAATGCCAAAGCAATATATAAATGTTGGTGTTGCTGAACAGAATATGATCGGACTAGCAACAGGATTAGGTTTAGAAGGGAAGAAAATATTTGTTTATTCAATTGGTAACTTCGTAAGTTTTAGGTGTTTGGAGCAAATAAGAAATGATGCAGCATACCACGAAATTGATTTAACAATAGTTTGTTCTGGGGGTGGTTTTAATTATGGGCCTTTAGGAATGTCTCATCATACCACAGAAGATATAGCCATTATGAGAGCGATACCAAATATCACAGTAGTTGTTCCATCTACTGCTTGGGAAGCTAAGCATGCAACCAAAAAACTTGGAAAGTTAAAAGGTATATCTTACTTAAGAATTGAGAAAGGGGGAGATAACAAGCCGCCTTTCAAAAATACCAAATTTAAAATAGGGAAACATATTGTTCATAGGCATGGCAAAGATGTATGTATTATAACTGCAGGAAGTATTATAAGTGAATGTATTGATGCAGCAAATGAATTAAAAAAAATGGACGTAAGTTGCAAAATTATTTCAATGCCAACGATTAAACCTATAGATAAAAAAATAATTTTAGAGATTGCAAAAAAATTCAAAAATATAATTACTGTGGAAGAACATAATCTTATTGGAGGTCTTGGTGGAGCAGTTGCTGAGGTGCTTGTAAAATCAAAATCAGATACAAATTTTGAGAGTATAGCAATAAAAGATACATTCTCGTCAATTGTTGGAGATCAAAAGTATTTAAGAAAGGAATATAAAATTGATTCAAAATCAATTATAAAAATAGTAAAAAAAATAATTCATAGTTAACTATTCGTGAAAAGATTTTTAGATATTGCTGCTTCATTGGTTATTTTAATAATATTAAGTCCGATTTTAATGTTTTTTATTTTATTGGTATGGCTATCTGATTTTAAAAATCCATTTTATTTAGGAACTAGAGTCGGCAAAAATTTCAAAAAATTCAAGATGATTAAGCTGCGATCAATGATTGTTGATGCTGATAGAAATCAAGTTGATTCTACTTCATCAAATGATTTACGAATTACTAAGATCGGCAGAATCTTAAGGAAATATAAAATTGATGAAATATTTCAATTAATAAATGTATTAATTGGACATATGAGCGTTGTTGGTCCCAGGCCAAATGTTGAGAGAGATGTAAATATTTATACTGAAGTTGAAAAAGAAATATTATCTATTACACCGGGTATCACTGACTTTTCCTCAATAGTTTTCTCTGATGAGGGTGATATCTTGAAAGATAGTACTGATCCTGACCTCGATTACAATAAACTTATTAGGCCTTGGAAAAGTAGATTGGCGCTAATTTATGTAAAAAAAAGTAGTCTTGTAATTGATATATATTTAATTTTTCTAACAATTGTCTCTTTATTTAATAAAAAAAAATCTTTGATGATGTTGTCCACTATATTGAATAAGTTAACCAATGATAAGGAATTGCTAAATGTTGTTTTAAGAGAGAATAAATTAACACCATATACCCCTCCTGGTAGTTCAACAGTTGTTAATAAAAGATAGATTTAATTAGGATGTTAAAAAATTTAATAGAAAAAGTTATTACTGCTAATAGGAGTGTAAAAATATTAATAGTTGTAATAGTAGATATTATTTTATCAGCCTTTGCAACTCTGTTTTCATTTATTATAAGATTAGACTTAGAAACTATTTTAATTTTTTCAATAAATCAACTTTATCCATTTATTGTATCTATACTTCTTTTTGTACCAATTTTTTATTATCTAAAAATTTATGATTCGATATTTAGATACTTTAATGTTGCTAGTTTAAAGAGTCTTTCACTTGCTACTTTGATTTACGGAGTAACATTTTTCTTAATCATTTACTTCAATTCAATTCAAGGTGTCCCTAGATCGATAGCAATAATTCAACCAATATTTTTTTTAGTATTTTTATTGATGTGCAGAATTTTATTTATAACTCTTTATGGTTATATAAATACAAGCAAAAAATCAAAAAATATATTTATATATGGTGCAGGTAATGCCGGTGCCCAATTAATTAACCTTCTGGGTGATAACAGCGAATACAACCTTATTGGTTTAATAGATGATGATATTGCAAAAATAGGCAAATTTATATATGGGATAAAAATTTATTCTTTTATAGAAACTCGAGAGATATGTTCAAAATTAAAAATAGACGAGATATTTATTGCAATTAGCAATTTAAGTGCAGAACAAAAAAAGAATATATTAAAAAATATTGAAAAGCTAAATATTAAAACTAATATATTACCTCGTATTAATGAGCTCTTAAAAGATCGTATAAATCTAAAAGATTTTAAAGAAATATCTGTTACTTATCTTATTGAAAGAAAAGTAAATGTAAACTTTAATAAGTTAAGGCACCATTTTAGAAATAAAAAAATAATTATCACAGGCGCAGGTGGATCAATTGGCTCTGAATTATGTATACAGCTTATAAAATGCGAGCCAGAAACGCTTATTTTAATTGACCAATCAGAATACAATTTGTACTTAGTTGAACAAAGACTTCTTAATACAATCAAACAATATAAAATATTTCCAAACATAAAAGCAAAACTTATTGATGTAAAAGATAAAGATACATTGCAAAATATATTTAAATCTGAAGAACCTGATTGTGTTTTTCATACAGCAGCTTACAAACATGTTCCATTAGTTGAAAAAAACATTAAGTCAGCAATTGAAAATAACTATCTTGGAACAAAAAATGTTATCGATGTAGCCATAGAAAATAAGTGTCAAAATTTTGTTTTAATATCGACAGACAAAGCTGTTAGGCCAACAAACATAATGGGAGCTACAAAACGTTTATCAGAAATGTATGTTCAAGCAGTAAATAATCATCACCGCGTTACATCATATTCAATTGTAAGATTTGGAAATGTATTAGGATCTTCAGGATCAGTTGTCCCTTTATTTACAAATCAAATTAATTCTGGTGGTCCAATTACAGTAACAAGCCCAGATGTGACAAGATATTTTATGACTATCCCTGAAGCAGCTAGTTTAATTTTAAAATCAACATTTTATTCAAAAGAAGGAAATATTTTTGTCTTAGATATGGGTAAGCCAATAAAAATTCTAGATTTAGCAAAAAAAATAATCAATTTATCTGGGCATAGCTTTAATACTAGTGATGAGAATAGCATTAAGATAGAATTCACAGGATTAAGACCAGGAGAAAAAATGCATGAAGAATTGTATTCCACTAATGAAAATGTATCTCAAATAGATGATGATATCCTTCTTATAAATGATAAAGGCATGGATATGTCTGATTACTTATCAATTCATTCTAAGCTAGAACGTATTTTGGAAAGTTTTAGTGAAAAAAAGGCAATTAAATTTTTTGAAGAACATATTGACGGGTTTGTAAATGAAAGTAATGGTTAGTTTCTAATGTGGAAAGTAAAAAAATCAAAAGTTCACGGAACTGGAGTTTTTGCAATCGAGAATATAAAGAAAGGAACCCTTATCATTGAGTATATTGGTGAAAAAGTAACAAAAAAAGAGGGTGATCTACGGTCTGAAAAAAGGATTAAAAAGTACTTAAATTCAAAAAAAACGGGTTCTGTTTATATATTTGAATTAAATAAAAAATACGATATCGATGGTTCGCCTAAATATAATAAAGCAAGGTATATTAATCATTCTTGCTCACCAAACTGTGAGGTAGAAATAATTAATGGACATATTTGGATAAAGTCAATAAAAAGAATTTTGAAAAATCAAGAATTAACTTATGATTACGGCTATGATTTTGATGAAGAAGATTATAATGACCATAAATGCAATTGTGGTTCAAAAAATTGTATTGGCTATATAATTTCTTCAGACTATTGGTCAGACTATAAAAAATTTTTAAAGAAAAAGATATCGTGACTTTAACAACAATTATAACGGTTAAAGAAGTTTTTAATCATATAAAAAAATTAAAAAATATTTTTATTTATATTCTTATTCTGTCCACTGTTTCCACAATATATCTGATAATTAATAATAATAATGAATGGAAAGCATCAATTGAGCTTAGACAACTAGATAGTTATCAAGTATCAGGATATAAGACCATGGAGGCTGTTAATTATTCAGTAATTAAATCAATTAATAATTTAGAAAAAAATATATTGGCTTTACAGGAAGAAGATGCGACGGGATTTTATTCACAAATGACAAGAAAAGAAAACAATGAGTCTAATCAAGTAGATAGTTTATTTTTGAATAATTACGATGAAAAACTTCTAATAAATCTAATTGATCAAACATTGAGAAAAGAAATAATAGTTGATGTTTTGGATAAAATATCAATTTTAAATAAATCAGATTTTAACTCTATAGATCAATATTACAGTCAACTAGATTATATAGCAGTGAAATTTAATACAATCCCACCGATTATAACACCTGAAGGCAAACAAATTTTCAAAAGGGATTACTTTCCTAACTGGAGAATATCCTTTGTCGCAGATGAAAAAGAATTGGCAAAAAAAACTATTATAAAAGTTTTAGAAGTATCAAATAAAAATGTTCAACAATTTTTAAAATCAGAGTTTAGTGAGTATTTAAATGTAATCAAACTTACTTATGATGAAAAAATATCCACTCTTAAAACCCGAAAATCCTTGCTCATTAATCAATATGATATGTCCAGGGAAAATACAATTGCATTTTTAAATGAGCAGGCCGCATTAGCAAGATCACTTGGTTATGATAAAAATTTTAAAGAATCACAAAATATAACTATAAATATTCCACTTTCCTTTTCTTCTTTGAGAGATAGTGAAGGTGATGATTATTATCTTCGAGGGTATGAATTTATAGAAACACAGATAGATCTTCTAAACCAACGTGATGATGATTTTAAGAAATATATTCCTGAGCTCATTCAGATTGATTCATTACTTGTAGCTATTGAAGAACATCAAATGTCAACTTTAAGCAAACTTGAAAATACTTTTAGATCAACACCTGTATATAAAGAAAGTTTTTTGAGTGCAATGTATGACAGTGCAAATATAAATATAGATAGGATTGGCATCTCTAATATTGAAATATTTATTTTCTCTCTATTAATCACTTTTGTATTTTGTATTCTTTTAATTGTGATTTCTCTTATCCTAGGAGTCTTAAATAAAGAGATTAATAATTAGTGTTACTATACAAACCATTATTGTCTATTTGAAACTGTCTGCTCATTGAACTTTTTTTTTGCTCATCAGTCCTCTCAAAATAGCAGTAACCACAAGTAACACCTTTCGTATAATATTTAGATTTTAAATCTTTTTTTGATAATGGACGTCTACAGCCAAAACATTGAACATATTTTCCTTTGGTTAAAGACTTATTTATTGTAACCCTATTGTCAAAAACAAAACACTCACCATTCCATGAATTATCAGTTTTTCTTTCTTCATGATATTTAAGATAGTTTATGATGCCACCTTCTAACTGAAATATATTTTTGTATCCTTTACTTTTTAAATACGCAGATACTTTTTCGCATCTTATACCGCCAGTGCAATAAATTCCAATTTCATCTAATTTCTCTAATTTTAATCCATCTAATTTTTTGGGAACTTCTCTAAATGAGTTAGTATGTGGGTTTATTGCATTTTTAAATTTTCCAATTCCTATTTCATATTCATTCCTAATATCAATTAATTTTACTTTTCTGTTATTTAAAAATTTATCCCAATTTTTAGGACTTAAATGATTACTACTAAATTGTCTTGTTTTGACTTTGCTCTTTCCCATTGAAATAATCTCTTTTTTAAGTCTTACTTTCATTCTATTAAATGGCATAAAATCTACATCGGTTACGTTAAAATGTAGTTTACGTATTTTTAATTTCTTTTTTATAAAAGCAATACATTTTATAATATTTTGACTAGAGCTGGATAATGATCCATTAATACCCTCGTCTGCAATAAGTATTGTCCCTCTTATCGATCTTTTTTTTAAATAATTGTCAAAAATAAACTTAATTTTATTTTTATCCTCGATTTCTAAAAATCTATAGAATGATATTAATTGTAAATTTGTTTTTTCCTTACTGTCCATACGTAATCAATTTTTCTTCAATTTGAATTGATTTGCCTGTTTTACGAGAACTGATATATATTATTATAAGTAAATCAACAAATATCTATAAATATGTAATGCCAAAAAAAGCTTTAATCACTGGGGTTTCAGGTCAAGATGGTGCATACCTTGCAAAATTACTACTAGAAAAAAATTACCAAGTTTTTGGAGGCGAAAGACAAAATGCTAATCGCAATCTGTGGCGATTGAGAAAACTTAAAATTGATAGAGATGTTAAAATAATCCCATTTGAGATGCTTGAGGAAAATAATATTAATAAAGTTGTTAGAAGTAAGCAATTTAATGAAATATATAATTTAGCTGCTCAATCTTTTGTGGATAAATCATTTACAAGCCCAGTTTATACATCAAACGTAAATGCTCTCGGTGTTACTAGGCTTCTTGAAGCTATTAGGCATTACTCTAACAAAACAAAATTTTATCAAGCTTCGTCATCAGAAATGTTTGGAAGTACAAGTTCAAAAACTCAGAATGAAAAAACTCATTTTCAACCTATCAGCCCCTATGCTGTATCAAAACTTTACTCCCATTGGATGTTAAATCTGTATAGAGAAGCCTATAATTTATTTTGTTGCTCTGGTATTTTATTTAATCACGACTCACCATTGCGTGGTGAAGAGTTTGTAGCAAAAAAAATAGTTCGTGACCTAGCTAAAGTAAAATTTAAAATCATACCTCATTTAAAAGTAGGAAATATTTATGTAAGAAGGGACTGGGGTTACTCAGCTGATTATGTAGAAGCCATGTGGAAAATGCTCCAACAAAGAAAACCTGATGATTATGTAATTTCATCTGGCATAAATCATAATATTAAAAGCTTTATTAACAAAGTTGCAAAATATTATAATTTTAATATTTTTTGGAAGGGTAAAGGTACTAACGAAGTAGCAATAGATAAAACCACTGGAAAAGTTATTATTAAAATAAATAAAAAGTTTTTTAGACCTACTGAAGTCAATAAAACATACGGTAATTCTCTTAAAGCAAAAAAGACTCTTAAATGGAATCCAAAAACAAATTTTGATGAGTTGGTTAGAATAATGTGTGAATCTGAGTTATCAGAATATTAACTTTATTTATTTTTTAGGTTAAATGTAGTATTTTTTAGGAATTTTGTTAATTCTAATCTATTTTGCATTTTCTTCATTTCTTTATATTTCAAAATATTACCGGAATAAATAATTACCTCTTTACCAATCTTTTTTTTCGTTTCATGAATATAAGTTGAGTATTTGAGTGTCTGATTTTTTAATTTTGACGCAAACAAATGAAATAAAAAACCATTTTTACCATCAAAATATATAGGTAAAACGTCAGATTTAGTTTGATGAATTAGTTTAGCGGGGAAATTTTTCCATTCACTGTCCTTAGCCTCTGCTTTAAGCGTTTTTGCAGTTGAAACACTTCCCGAAGGAAAAATAATTAAGGTGCCTTTATCTAATAGGTGTTTACGTGCTTTTTTAGCAGTTTCCAGATTTAACTTTATTGTATCCTTTTTGTTATTACTGAAATCTACAGGTAATACAAACTTGTCTAATTCAGGTAAAAATTTGAGTGTTTCATGCGTCATAATTTTAAAATCATCTCTTTTTTCTGAGACCAACGAACATAAGATCAATCCATCAATTATACCGAATGGATGGTTGGCTATTATCATCAGAGATCCCGACTCAGGTATATGTAATGGAATTGATGATTTATTAACTATTTTAATTTGCATCAAATTTAACACATCGGTCCAAAAATTTTTAGGATGTCTGTCTTTTAATTGATAGTTTTTATACAAACTTAGTAATTTTCTCTTGCCAGTTATATTTTCAATGACTTTTATGACCAATCTTTGTGCAAAATTGTGTTCGACTTTAGAAGCGTATGAAAAATCTATTTTGTGCATATTAATATTCTACAGGAATTGGGTCTAAACTTCTCCAGAAATACCAAGTGGCAACAGATCTGTATGGTTTCCATTTTAATGACAATTTAAGAGCATGCTCTTTTGTAATTGGGTAATTTAGATTGTAACAATTACAAATACCTTTTATGAGACCTAAGTCATCTAGAGGAAATATATCTGGTCTACATAAATTAAATATTAAGAACATTTCTGCAGTCCATCTGCCAATACCTTTAATTATAGTTAGTTCATTAATAATTTGTTCATCACTATAATGATGCCATTTTTTTGGATTAATACTTTGTTCGTTAAAAGCTTTAGAAAGCGATTTTAAGTATAAAATTTTTTGTCGAGATAAGCCGCAAGATTTTAAAGTCATATAGTGCGTACTGAGTGTATTTTTAGGCGTGACATTTTTTATCTTATTTTCATATCTATCCCATACAGCTTGAGCAGCTTTAACAGAAATCTGTTGGCCGATAATCGACCTTGATAAAGTGTAAAAGGGATCTGATTTTGTAAAAAGAAAATCTTTTGGATATTGTCTTATAATTTTTCCTAATTTTTTATCATTTAAAATTAAATGCTTTTTTGCTTTTTCCCAGAAATCAGGTTTTTTCATATTAAATTAAAATTTAGATATTGACATATATAATGTAAATTGTTTTTATTGCCATCTTAAATAAAAAATGGAGAAAAATATGGCTGACGTTGCTAGTTTATTAGCTGAATTTCAAAAAGGTATAGAAGGTAAAGATACTG
>MDTA01082725.1_pt1 | contig 23213 bp, 18 predicted proteins | sample 811151 | NCBI WGS metagenome assembly MDTA01 (sample SAMN05326648, study PRJNA326480) | marine metagenome | isolation source: seawater | place: Indian Ocean: South | collected 2010
CTTTGTATTGATCACATACATTCTGTCCTTCAAAATACGATCAATCTTTGTTTCATCATTGAATGAAAAGATAAACAATGCCTTTGATAGATTCATATGGATTCCAGGGAAATAATTATCTTGGAACAGAGCATTTTGAGATGGATCTGTTAGATGAGTTAGTAGATGAACTATCTCATCTCCCTTTGCTGATTCACTAATCTTATCCAACTCATCAAAGTAAATAATTGGATTCATACATTTTGACTCGATCAGAATATCTACGATTCTACCCCAGTGTGACCCCTCATAGGTATACGAATGACCATCAAAGAAAGCTGAATCAGAAGCACCACCGAGTGCAATAAATGCAAAGGGACGATTAATCGCTTTTGCAATTCCTTCTTTGACCAATGTTGTTTTACCATTCCCCATTGGACCTTGGATCGCTAGAACATTCCCTTGGGATTGAGGATTTTTAATCCATTTACCAATCACTTGAAGAATATGCATCTTTGCATCTTGGTGTCCATAAATTGCTTTGTCTAACTTTTGTTGGGTTTGAACTAGGTATTCCCTCTTTTCTTCAAACGTGTTTTCATTGTTAATTGGTAGATCATTCATCTTACCAAATGGAATATTAATTAAACCATTCAACCATTTATCCATTTTACAGTATTCACCTGTAGATACATCCATCTCACTTAACTTTTCAACATTTCCAATCGCAATTGACTTTGTTTTTAGATCCATATCTGATTCAAGGATTTTGAATTTCAAAGGAACATCTATATTACGAATATCCTTAATCTCTTGAAGCTCCATTAGATGTTTTTCCTTCTCTTGTGGAACTAAGTTCTGGAAATAGTTAAAATCTGTATCTTCATCTTCAAGAACATCGTCTTCCATTTCGATATATTTCTCATCGTATTCATCCATTTCAATTTCATCATCTGTAAGTTCGATATCTTCTTCTTCTTCTTCAATTTCTTCGTCGGTTGTAAATTCTTCATCCTCTTCTTCCTCTTCACTAAGTATTTCTTCTTCACTTTCACTTAATTCAATATCTTCTTCTTCCTCATCAATAATATTGATAAAGATATTATCTTTCTTTTTGTTATTCTTTTTCTTTCCTTTCTTATCACTAAGAGTATTCAATAGATTCATTAACATATAAGAAGCCAACATATCGGGTAACTTATTTTTTCCTTTTTTCATTTTCTTTCTTTTTTTCGATGGACTTAAATTAAGTATTGTTTGAGGAGAACGATTCCCTCCTCGTAGTCTTTTTAATTCCTTTTGAAACATATCATTATCAAACCCTTCATCGCATTCATAATCAATGAAACCTTTTAAGTTCCCTTGTTCATCTATTTCATCATTGTCATCTGCATTGTTAGGAGGGTCGAAATCAAGTAGTTTTTGTTTGGACCTTGTAATCATTGAATGTTCTGATTGCGACATTTTAATTGAATTGTTATAATTGTTTCAATAAAAAAGTTTTCAAATTTATTTGTTAAAATTTGAATAAGAATATTTAAAAAAAAAGTAATAAGTATATATATTATGAACAAGGATTATATTGAACCTGAAACAAATAATGTTACTGGACTTCAATTTAGTATTATGTCACCTGAAGAGATTAGGAAACGTTCTGTTGTAGAAGTTACAAAACATGAGACCTATGATAAAGACAATCCTATTATTAAAGGTTTGTTTGATATTCGTATGGGGACAACTGAAATGGATAAGATTTGTGGGACATGTGGGCAAAGTAACATTAACTGCCCTGGTCACTTTGGACATATTGAATTGGCAAGACCGGTATATCATTTTCAATTCATCAACATACTCCAAAAAGTTTTAAAGTGTTCATGTATTCAATGTTCAAAACTACTCATTAATAAAGATTCTGCACAAGTAAAGAATCTTATGAAAAAACCAAGTAAAATCCGATGGAATGAAATCTATAATCTATCACAAAAGATTTCAAGATGTGGACAAGAAACGGAAGATGGTTGTGGAGCAAAACAGCCTGATAAGATTAAAGTAGAAGGGATGGATGGTATTTATGCTGTCTGGAATAAACTTGAAGTCGAAGATGCATCAATGAAAACACAACATCTGACAATTGAACATGTCAGAAGTATACTTGAGAAAATATCTGATGAAGATGTTAATATTCTTGGATTATCTGACATGTGGTGTCGTCCAGAATGGTTAATTTGTTCAGTTTTCCCCATTGCCCCTCCTGCTGTCCGTCCTTCCGTAAAACAAGATGATTCACAAAGGATGGATGATGATTTAACTCATAAGCTTTGTGATATTATTAAATGCAACAATACCTTGAAACAAAAAATAGAAAGTAATAGTCGTATGGAGGTTATTAATGATTGGACTAAGGTCCTTCAATATCATATTGCTACAATGGTTGATAATGAGCTACCTGGTGTTGCACAGTCTGTCCATCGCTCAGGGAGACCTCTTAAAGCTATCCGCCAACGATTAAAAGGTAAAGATGGAAGGATTCGTAATAATTTAATGGGAAAAAGGGTTGATTTTTCTGGAAGGAGTGTTATTACACCAGATCCAAATATTGAATTAGATGAGTTAGGTGTTCCATTTGCAATTGCTAAAAACTTAACTTATCCTGAAATTATTAATGATTACAATATTGAAAAAATGACGGATTTATTGAATAATGGTGTTGATAAATATCCGGGTGTTAAAATGATTGTTCAACATGGGATAAGAAAAACAATTACTGAAAGGAATATTATGGATATTGAATTAAATAATGGAGATATTGTCCATCGTCATTTGATGGATGGTGATTATGTATTATTTAACAGACAACCGTCCCTGCATAGAATGAGTATGATGGGTCACCGTGTGAGGGTTATGAGGGGAAATACATTTAGATTGAATGTAAGTGTAACTCCTCCTTACAATGCAGATTTTGATGGTGATGAAATGAATATGCATGCTCCTCAATCAATTGCAACAGTATCAGAATTAATGAATATTGCTTCTGTAAAATACCAAATTATTTCTCCAAGAGAAAATAAACCAATTATTACAATTGTTCAAGATACACTCTTAGGGATTAATAAATTAACGAAAGGGGAAATTATCCATTATCCATCTGTATCTTCAGACTCGTATTACTTCTCAAACAATACCAACATTTATCCGATAGAAAAAACAAGTTCTGAAGGTGTATCGAAGAAGGTTGTTGAAACAACATATTTTAATCGGAATCAAGTTATGAATCTAATTACTTCATTAAGTTCTTTTGATGGAATACTTCCTGAATCAAGTATGAAAGTTAATCTCAATGGGAATGATGTTGAATATTGGTCGGGTAAAGATATCCTTTCCTACATTATTCCTGATAATATTAACCTTGTAATGACAAATGATTCATATGATAATCTTAAAGAGGAGGATCATATCAAAGATGAAATGAATAAAGTAGTTATTGAAAATGGGAAAATAACTTCTGGAGGATTAGATAAGGGTGTCTTTTCAAAGACATCAAAAGGTCTTATCCATACAATCTATAATGATCTTGGACCCGAAAGATGCAAGGATTTTATTGATGATCTTCAAAAAATTACATCGTATTTCCTATTGATCGAAGGTTTTAGTGTTGGAATTGGTGATATGGTTGCGAATAATAAAACCTACAATAAAATCTCTTCGGTGATTAAGGAAAATAAGGTAAAGATTGATAAGATCACTCAAGAAATCCATTTGAACATCTTTGAAAACTTTTCAGGACAAACGAATAATAATTATTTTGAAGGAAAAGTAAATTCTCTTCTGAACAATACTCTAAAACAAACAGGAAATATTGGTCTTGAAAATCTCGATCAAAAAAATAGAGTCACAAATATGGTTAATAGTGGCTCAAAAGGTAAATCAACAAATGTTGCCCAAATTGTAGCTTGTTTAGGACAACAAAATGTAGATGGAAAACGTATTCCCTATGGATATATAGATAGAACATTGCCTCATTATAGTAAGTTTGATGATTCTTCGGAAGCACGGGGTTTTGTAGAAAATTCATTCATTTCGGGACAAACTCCCCAAGAGTATTTCTTTCATGCGATGGGAGGTAGGGAAGGTCTAATTGATACAGCCGTAAAAACCTCTGAAACAGGTTATATCCAAAGGAAATTAATGAAATCAATGGAAGATCTAAGAGTTGAATATGATTATTCCGTTAGAAATAACTCTGGATGTATTATTCAATATGTATATGGTGATGATGGTATGGACGCATGTTTTGTAGAGTCTCAATCATTGGTGATTATGAATCTATCAACTGAAGAAATTGCTAAAAAATATCTTTTCAATGAAACGATTGATTGGAAGAAATATATAACTGAAGAAGCCATTCAAAATATTAAGCAAAAGAAGGATTATCAAGAAATCTTGAATGAATCATTCTATGAATTATTAAATCATAAGAATTATCTCTTTTACGAAGTTTTTAAAGGGAGAGATATGAATACAAATATTAATTATCCAATTCACTTGAAGAGAATAACAACGAATATTTGTTCGGGTGATCATGAACTATCAGATATTTCGCCAATTGAAATTATCGAAGGTAATTTAACTTTGAAAAATAAGCTAATTGTGAACGATATCTTCAATAACAATCGTTTAATCCACATACTCATTGATATACATTTTCATCCTAAAACACTGATTCAAACGTTTAAGATTCAAAAAGAAGAATATAAAGAACTAATTCAACATGTTGAATATCTTTTTGAAAAATCAAGGATTAGTCCGGGTGAGATGGTTGGAGCAGTTGCTGCTCAGAGTATCGGAGAACCTGCCACACAAATGACACTAAATACATTCCATTATGCAGGTGTAAGTGCGAAATCGAATGTTACTCGTGGTATTCCTCGTTTAAGAGAATTGTTAGGTGTAACAAAAAATCTAAAATCTCCTTCAACTACGATCTTTCTAAAAGATAGTATCTGCAATAATCAAAGCAAATCGCAGTATGCAAAAAATAAAATCGAGTTTACAGTTGTGAAAGATATTGTCCTTAAGACTCAAATCTATTATGATCCTAAAAACGCTGGATATGAAACAGAAATTGAAGAAGATAAAGGAATACTTGAAATTTACAAAGATTTCCTTCTAATGGATAAAGGTGAGGATTATGAATTTGAAGAAACAGCACCATGGATCATACGATTCACATTCAATAAGGAATTAATGATGGAAAACGGTATTGTGATGGAGGATGTTTATCTTTCAATTAATAATTATGACAGTGAAAGGCTTCAATTTATCTATTCAGATGATAATTCCAAGGAGTTAATTGGCCGCGTGTCAATTAAAGCAGACCTTAAAGGTGAAGAAGATGATTTCTTGAATGGACTATCTGATCAAACTGATGTTCTATCCATTTTCAAGAATATTCAAGAAGATATTCTTAATAATGTAATTATTAAAGGGATTAAAGGGATTACAAATATTGTAATGGGAGAGAAAAATACATATCAAAAAGAAGAGAATGAAATTATTTCAAAAAAATCGTGGGTTCTAGAAACAGATGGTGTCAACATCCTTGATGTATTTAACTCTGATTTTGTTGATTTCGCAAATACTTATTCAAATGATATTCTTGAAATATATGATGTTCTAGGTATAGAGGCCGCTCGAAATATTCTGATTGAAGAAATCACGAGTGTTATGAGTGATGCTTCATACATTAATAATCGTCACATAGAACTACTTTGTGATATTATGACAAATAAAGGTTATTTAACAGCGATTAATCGTCAGGGTATTAATCGCGGAGATACTGGTCCACTTGCAAAATGTTCATTTGAAGATACAACGGATCAATTAATTAAAGCTGGAATTTTTGGAGAAAAAGATAAATTAAATGGTGTCTCAAGTAATATTATGATGGGACAAACTATTAAGGCCGGAACTGGTATGTGTGATATATTATTTGATGAAAGGAAATTAATCGATGAACTTAAAAATATAGATTATACACAAGATGATTTTATTGAAGTAAGTGACAATAATATTGATAGTATTCTTGAAGATGGACATGAAGAAGAAGATGATTATTGCAGTAATGAAAACTTTGGTATGTCAGGTTTCTAACAATGATTAATCATATCTAATTGATTTTTATAAATATTTTTTTCGATTTTAATTTTTTTACATAAATCCTGAATATTTTCTTCGGTATTTTGATACGTCAGATTACCTCCGCCTTTCATTTTTTTCATCGCTTTTTGATATGCTTCTCTTTCTTTTGGAGTAAGGACAAGATCAAATGAAGGACCCTGTGCATTTTTTTCAAATAAACCTTTTAATTTATCCATAATACCTGGTTCTTCTTCTTTTGGTCTTTCATATGGTTTTTCTTCTACTAAATTTTGGATCTTATTTTTCTGAATGATAATATTGTTATCCGCTACTAAAGCTTTCACACGGTTCCTTTCTTTTGCTTCATACATCTTCTGTTCTTTGTATTGTTGGTATTTTAATTTCATTTCTTGTTCAAGTAATTTTTCATTTTTACGGATAATAGTTTTATCAGATTTCATAATTTCATCTAAAATAGATATTATCTTCTTTTTTCTTTTTTTTTCATTTTCTTTTCTTATAATTTCAAGTGATATATATTTTGATAATAAGTGTTGTCTTGTCTCACAATAGATTAAAATCAATACTTTTTCTAATTTTGTTAGATCATTCTTTTTTTCAAGGAAATTATTATAATCATTATAAAGATAGAGAATTGATTGTGGTGCTCTTTCATCACATTTTTTAAATGTTCCAAATGAATCTGTAAATAATTTTTCAAAAAATGAAGGTGGTTCAATTTCAGAACAATCAATTAATCTATTTTTAATCATATTTTTAAAATGAAATAATTCCTTTTTATCTTTAAACAGTTCTATTAATTTATCTGTTATTTCATTTTCATTAATAATAAGACCCATATCATTTATTTTCTGTTTTACTTCTTCTTCAAATGTATTATCATATTTTTCAATACCACAACAAACATTGAACCAATTTACATTGTAGACTGCAAATGAATTCTTCGATATATTTGATACTTTTTTATTTTCAAGGAACTCTTCAAAACCCTTGACCTTAATCTCTAGTTGCTTTTCCATTTCCAAACGTTCTTGCAATGCTTTTTCTTTCATTTTCCTTTCTTCTTCTTTAATTTTTTGTTCAAACATCTCTTTTTCTTTGATGTCTTGTTGGATACTTCTTTCTTCTTTCTTTAATTCTTTATTTTCATCTTCAACTAGATTATCTTTGTATTCTTTGATTTCACTTAATACTTTTCTTTCTTCATTAATTTCTTTTTGTAATGGTAATTTTTCATCTTCTCTTTCAAAAACTTTCTCATTCTGTTCTTCTAATTCTTCTTCAAATTCTTCCCTCTTTTCTTCTTCTTTCTTTACTTCCTTCTTTTCATATTGTTCTCTTAGTTGTTCTTCGATGTTTTTTCGTTCCATTATCTTTACTCTTTCTAACTCTCGTATTTTCTCGAGTTCTCTTTCCGCTTCTTTTTCTTTTTCCATTTTTTCAAACTCATCAAATTCATTTTTTTTTACATTTACATCGTAATCAATCATCTTTTCAAAATCATAACCTTCATCACCACCAATTTGTATGATCTCTTTTAATCTTTCAGTTATATTGCATTCTAGTAAATATAAAAATAATAATTTTACATTGTAGTTTTTTTGTTCTTTAATAATTAGATTATCACATTTAATATTTTTAAAATTAAAAATTATTTCATTTTCATCCTCAACTTTATACGATTTATAATTAAAAATATCTTGAATAGTTGGTGATTTTTTATATTCCGGATGTTTATTAATAATATTTGCTAAATCTTGATAGTCTATCATTTGTAAATAGTGACCAGTGTTATTTTTTTGAAAAATATTTGTAGAGGGTAAAAACTCAATTGACGGGAAAGAAAGTAAAATATGTATATCAGATAAAATCTTACCAATATCCTCAGGTTTTAACGTTGTTTTTTTACGGTCCTCTTTTTTATTTCTTCGTTTTTTAATTGTCCTGCGTTTCACTTTACCTCCTTTATTTTTTTTTCTATTCTTTTTATTAGTGAGGTTTTTTTTATCAGACATGATATATATTATAATATAATATTATAATATTATAAAAAATATAGTAAACAAAAGTTATAATTTATCTTGTTAAACCAGAAGGATAAAGATTTCCTCCCTTCATTCTTCTTTTTGATCTAGACTTTGATCTAGACTTTGATCTAGACTTTGATCTAGACTTCGATCTAGACTTTGATCTAGACTTCGATCTAGACTTCGATCTAGACTTTCTTTTCATTGTCTTCTTTCTCCCTTTTCTCTTCTTTTTACTCTTTTTACTTTTTCTCCTTTTTCCACCATTGAGGGGATAACCATCCTTGACTTCTAACATATCTAAGTTTTCGAGTAAAGGTTCACCAAAATGGAACGCAGCTGTATTTGTCATTATATATTATATTATATTTTATTTATTAATTGAGAAATTAAATTCTTCAATATTTTCTTCATTCAAAAAAGTAACTTCGAGTTTTTTTTGAAACGCTTTGATATATCCATATCCTAAATTATTTGAGAAAAATTCTAGACTACTGTTCTTATCTAAACAATTTAAGTTAATCTTATCATCATATACTTTACCACCTGTTCCACAAACAATTAAAGGTAATGTATTATTCATTATTTCCATAGTAATTAATTGTTTATTATGATCATGACCACACATATATAAATCAAAGGGGGAATCAATATACAATTCTGTAAAAAAATGTTCTAATTCTTGATCGGCATTTCCATGACCAGCAATACTTCTCCATGGATGATGTCCATAGACGATTTTCCAATCTGCATTTGATTGATTTATCTTTTGACTGATTTCTTTTCTTTGTTTTTTCATCTCTTTTTTAGTTAGATTAAACGTATTTGTATCTAATACAAAAAAATCAATTGTAACGTCCTTATCTTTTTTACGAAATGTATAATAATTATTAGGCATATACCATTTTTTCCCCTGTTTTTCAGATCGCCTTCCATATTTTATCTGGTAAATTGAATTCCCCTTTCCACATAATTCTTCTCCATAATCATGGTTACCAATGCACATGTAAAATTTTATTTTATCAGATATATTTGAATATGGTATTTCGAATTTAGTTATAAATTGTTTATCATTTATACTTGTGCACCCATCTTCATATATATTATCACCTAAACCACAAACAAATGTTTTATTATTCTTAATATGTTTTTCCATTGCAGAAGATACAAGGTATTGAGAAGTTTCTCCGCTACCCATATCACCTAAAATATAAAAATCAAGCATCTATATTAAATTATAATATTTTAAGTATTATAATGCAAGGGTTTTTATTAACTGAAAGATCTATATTAATAGCTTTACTTGGTTCATATTTTATTTATTTAGGATATACAGGTTATGATTTAACAAAACGATTGAATGATGATAAACATGAGACGACGTTTATAATACTCGGAGTCATAGGGGTAATTACAAACTTATATAGTTTATATATCTTTTTTTCTGCCTAATATAATTATATTGTGTATAGTATAAATGGATTATTCTTTTATTTATTTGTTACATATTCTATTTGGAGGTCCTTTATTAGTCTATGGAGGCTACGTTGGTAAAGAATTATCCGAAAAATGCAATGATGAAAAACATATGAATGTTTTTATGTCTTTAATCATTGTGGGTGTAGTTGTAGTTCTTTATCATGGATACAAACTTTTAAAAATGAAAGGGATGATAAATTAATAAATATTTAAAATATTTTTATAACTACTATTATAAATGTTCTCTAATTATGATTATGATATTATAATTATAGGCGGTGGTATTTCAGGACTTTTTCTAGCTTATAAATTACTCAATACAAATCTTAAAATTATTGTCCTTGAAGGTAATAAAGATGTTGGAGGAAGAGTAAAAACTGTGAAAAAAGATGGAACTATTTTTGAAGCGGGTGCTGCAAGATTTCATAATTCCCATGGGAAATTTATCTCATTACTCCATGATTTAGATCTTAAAGATGATATGATAAGATTACCAACTAACATCGATCATATTCTAAGAAATAATAAAGTTAATTTTCCCTATCAAACAAAATGGAAAAATATTAATTATAATGATCTATTAAAAGAATCAGTTAACTTTAAAAAAGATTTTGATGAAAAAGAACTTCAAAGAATAACATTTTTTCAATACTTAACTCTTGTCTTTGATCATGAAACAGCTTCATACATTAAAGATGCGTTTGGCTATGATTCTGAATTTATTCATTTGAATGCCGATGCAGCTTTGAAGATGTTTGAAAGTGATTTCTTTTCTGAAAATCATTATTATATTCTTAAAAATGGATTATCACAAGTGATTGAAAAAATGGAAAAAGCGATTTTAAATTCGAATATTATTCTTAAAAAGAATTGTTCCGTCGTTGATATTAATAATGACCATGTAGTAACTAATAAAGGTGATAAATTCTTCTATAGCCATTTAATATGTGCAATACCCCAACAATCATTAAAGAAGTTTGATTACTTTAAAGAGAATGAATTAATCCAATCAGTTACACCTTTTCCTTTACTCCGTATCTACGCAAAATATCCTACAAAGAATCTTTGGTTTGAAAATATAGAAAGGACAACAACAGACAATTACATAAGACAAGTTATACCGATAGATTATGAGAATGGATTAATAATGATTTCTTATACAGATGATAAAAATGCCGAAGTATGGAACTCCTATCATACATTAGGAGATGAGTATTTAATTACAGCATTACATAAAGAAATTAAAGATTTATTTGGTATTCAACCACCAAATCCAGAATTTATTTCTGTTCATTATTGGAAAGACGGTGTAAATCTTTGGAAATTAGGTAAAGACAGTGAAAAAATATCAAAAGCCATGTTAAAACCCGACAAAGAAAAAGAAGTATATATTTGTGGAGAAGCATTTTCTCTAAAACAAGGTTGGATCGAAGGGGCGTTAGCATCCTGTTATTCAATTCTTAATGAATTGCCACCGTTAAAAAATTATGAAATAGTTAACTATGAATTTTTATGTGAAGGACAACAACCAAATGAAAGAGCGGGTCCAATATTTGATGAACTTTTAGAGAAAGAAAGAAAAAGGAAAGAAATGAAAGAAAAAAGGAAGAAAGAAAAAGAAGAAAGGAAAGAGTTCAAAAAGAAAGAAAAGGAAGAAAGAAAAGAATTAAAAAAGAAAGAAAAGAAAGAGTTCAAAAAGAAAGAGAAAGAAGAAAAAGAGAAAAGGGAAAAAGAAGAACAAGAAGAAAAAGAGAAAAGGGAAAAAGAAGAACAAGAAGAACAAGAGAGAAAGGATAAAGAAGAACAAGAGAGAAAGGATAAAGAAGAAAAAGAAAGAGAAGAAAAGGAAAAAAATAAACCTGAGAATAAATTCTATACAATTGATGAAGTATTAGATGAAGATGAATGGATTATTATTGAGGTAGATGGAAAGAAAAATATTTATGATCTTTCAGATTGGATACCGGAACACCCCGGTGGAACAGCCATTTTTAAAGGAATTGACGCAAACAATCACTATAAAGACAAAAAAGCATATCCAGAATCGCCGACTGACCTGTTTAATAGTGTTCACTATCATGCAGAAGAAGGAGCGTTTAATAAGTTTTTTAAGAAAGAGAATGAATATGTTAAATTTATCGGGAGATTAAAGTAAACAAGTTCTATTTCATTAAATAATAATATTATCATTTAATATAATGGAAGAAAACTGGTCTTTACTTAATTTCCAGAAACTTATGAAATCTATTTTGAATGGTGACCGATGTATTCAAGAACCAATCTTAATTGCAAATAAAAAGAGAGATATAACAACTAAGTTTCCGTTCTTAAGTCATTTACTCTCTTACCAAAATATTACTAAAGATAATCTTTTAGAGGTTTTAACAAGCATATATACAGATTTTCAAAATAAGATTAATCATCTTAAAAAAAATGAAACAATACAAACTATGATGGATCGTATTAATGATGAATGGTATAATCCAGATTATATTTTTGTCCTTGAAAACCCGATACAAGATAACTTCTTTGATATAAATAATCAAAATAAATCACAGTATGATAAATCTTGTAAAGTTTGTGAAGAAATTAATCAATTGTCGAAGATAGAAAATAATATACCTCTTAAATTATACAAAGATGAAGCTCACCCACTCGATAAACATTTTCGTTCGGGTATAACTATATGTTCTGAATCAATCAACTATATTGAAAGGAATTGTGAAACTATACTATCAATTATTAATAACTTAAAAAATGTTGATATGACACAATTTATTGATCTGTCAATAAAACATAAGTCGATATATCTTCAGTTAAGCAATAAAGAAGACGATGATGAATCAATACCAGAAAATATTCATCGAATTTTCTCAAATTATATTCATATTCACAATTTATTATTGAAACAAATGATACAATATTATCACTATCTAGTTTATTTAAAAGAAGAATTAAAGGAGAAATGTAATTCTTTAAAAATAATGAAACAAAATGTTCAATCAATCGCCTATTTTGAGGAAGATAGTGATGGAGGAGAAGAAGAAGAAGAAGTAGAAGAAGAAGAAGGAGAGTTGACAGTAGTTGATGGAGAAGTCAAAGAAGAAAAAGAAGGTGGATTTAATTTACTTTCTTTTTTCTAAAATACTTTTTGCAAGTAATGCCGCATAAATATTAGGATATACATGATCAATGTAATTTTCAGTTGCTACACTTCCATTTTGTTGGATTAAGTTTGTTTCCCATCCAATTGTATACGCTGTTTTTAAATTTTCTTTGAGATCATCATAAAAATGGATCTCATTGTTATATGATTGCGTATCTCTTTCTATTTCACTATTTACATATAAAAATGATGTTTCATGAGGTTTCATAGAAGGCATAAATTCTAAATCCCTTCCGAAAACCTTTGATACATAATCCGTAATACCTAAGTGCTCTGCGACAGCTACACCGTGGCCATGTGTCCCATTTGTATAAAGATAGATACGATCATAATTTGCATAATATAATAATTCAACAATATTTGTATTTACTTGTCCTTGATAATAAGTTTCACTACCTCTACCGTGTAGAATCAATGTATCATCGACATCAAATACTGCTATTTTCATTATAGTATACTTATTTTTTATTTTTAGTATTTAATTTTAATTATTTTATTTACGCATTTAAATATTTAAAAAAATATTGCAATAATTTATTGAACAATGGGCGGGAAAATGAAAAATGAAATACTTTTATCTGAAGAAGAAAAAAGATATGTAATTTTTCCGATTAAACATGACGAAATATGGAAAATGTATAAGAAAGCAGAAGCTAATTTTTGGACAGCAGAAGAATTAGATCTGTCAAAAGATTTAAATGATTTTAATGAAACAATGAATGATTCTGAAAGATACTTTGTTGAAAATGTGCTAGCATTTTTTGCTGCAAGTGATGGAATTGTAAATGAAAACCTTGTAGAAAGATTCTGTAATGAAGTTCAACTTCTTGAAGCCAAGTTTTTCTATGGATTTCAAATTGCAGTTGAAAATATTCATAGTGAAACTTATTCTTTATTGATCGATACCTATGTAAAAGATTTAAAAAAGAAAGAAAAGTTGTTTAATGCAATCGAAACAATCCCGAGTGTAAAGAAGAAAGCAGATTGGGCACTAAAATGGATTAATGATGAAAAATCTACATTTGGAACCCGTGTGATTGCATTTGCTGCGGTTGAAGGTATTTTCTTTTCGGGATCATTTTGTTCTATTTTCTGGTTAAAGAAGAGAGGTTTAATGCCAGGATTGTGTCACAGTAATGAATTGATTAGTCGAGACGAAGGATTGCATACAGAATTTGCTGTTTTAATGTATTCAATGTTAAAAGATAAACCATCAAAAGAAACAATCCTTGAAATTATCAAAGAAGCGGTTGAATTGGAAAAAGAATTTATTACAGAATCTCTCCCGTGTGATTTAATTGGAATGAACAAAAATCTTATGAAACAATATATTGAATACGTTTCAGATAGATTGTTATTGATGCTTGGATTAGAAAAGATATACAATGTAGAGAATCCGTTTGAATGGATGGAACTTATTTCGGTTCAAGGGAAAACTAATTTCTTTGAAAAAAGGGTTGGTGAATATGCAAATATTGCAAACTCTGATAATCAAGATAATATATTTACTACAGAAGCTGATTTTTAATTTTTTTTTCCTATGAAACGATCAATATTTGATTTAGATTTTGTTGTCTTTTTTGTTTTTTTTGTTTCATTGATAAGTAAACTATATTTACCATTCTTATATATTAATTGTTTAATACCAATTATTTTACTTTCACTAGTATTATAATCTACTTCTGTATTTTTGCTTAATTTATTATTACGAATTGCTTCAACTAATAATCTCCTTAACTCTTCCTGTTTTTCTTTTGTTAATTCTTTGTCCTTTGCTTCTGATTCAGTAAATAAACGGATACGATTTAACTTCATACCATTATCTAACCTGTTCCATGGTTGTTTAAATATCTCAGTTTTTTCTTTGTTAATAAGATCTTTAATATTTTCAGGGCTATCTGTTTTTGAAGTAAGACGATTTGTTCCAGAACTTCTATTTTCTATGTCCCTTAACTGCATAGGCTTTTTATGTTTACGAATTGTAACTTCATTACCTTTTTCTTCAGATTTTTCTTCTTTTAGAACCGATTTCAAATCAGATTTTTCCATTGTTATATTATTATAGATTGAAGAATCCTTAAATAAACTAATTTTTAAATATTATCATAATATATATATTATGGATGAAGATTCTCTTGTTATGTTAAGTTCAGTTCAAGGAATTGAGTATGTTCGACCCCCTACCCTTGATTTTGTAAAAGTCAAGGATACCAACGATTATACAGAATATAAAATCATTACTAAAAAAAATTCAAAGAAAAAAGCTCCACCGAAGAAAGGTTGTCCTGAAAATCCGTTTACAAATTATTTAGATTCGTTCATTTTCTGTAGACCTACCTTGAATATCCAGGTCCCGAAGAAAGATTACATGATTAAAAACGGTAAAAAAAGATTTGCTTATGCAGTTGGTATGTTTCCTAACCCTAAAAATGGAAAGGCTGCATATCTGGATGGATGTATCTTAGCTGCGTTAGGTATTAAAAGACAAGGGACAAATGCAGATGTAATCTGTTTTATTACACCTGATATTAATGAAAAAGATAAACAAAAATTAGAGGTTGTTTTTGACAAAGTAATGTATGTCCCTTATATCTCTCCATATGAGATGGCTGGAGAAGGAGATCTAAAAACAATTATGTTAGATAAAAAATTGTTTGATAATTGTCCTAATTATACAAAACAACATCCATACGTTCATGTTTTCTTTAAACTTCATATCTTCAATCCTGATTTATTCCCGTATGAAAAGGTCTGTTTTGTTGATTCTGATTTAGTCCCCTTGAACTTCTACGATTCTTTATTCATGTTAGATTGTCCAGCAGGATTTGTTGAATATCGTAAGAAAGCCCCTTACTTAGAATCGTATCAATGGGACAGATGTGATTACTTAAAACATGGTAAAAAGATTCCTAAAGAAATTACAGATATCGATAAACCCACTGGAGCAGATGTAAATGCTGGTTTATTATTAGTAAAACCAAATAAAAAAGAATATGATTCAATGATTAAAGAATTATCATCTCCCTTAGAAACATGGATGGGTCCTAAAAAGAAACATAAAGGATTTTATTCATTTAATTTTGACAATCCATCAGGAATTGAGTTTGTTGCAAACTCCTATTGTTATCCTGAACAAAATTATCTTACAAAACGTTATTCAGGGAAATGGACATTTATTGAGTTTGCGTTTCAAAGTTGGAGTAGAGACCCCTGTAACTCTTTTGGTATTCATATGGCTGCATTTAATCCTAAACCCTGGTTCAAACAACCGATCGGGACAGTTATTAAAACAGATGAAAAATATCAACCTTATCTTAAAGAATGGGATAAAAAAGAAGTTCGTTTTCCATTAGCCATTACAGACGATTCTGGTGAAAAATATGAAAATATATCTTACTCCTATGAAATATTTAATGAAGTTATCGTTTGGGGAATGGTAAATTATCCGGAATTAAATAAATTTTTTACATATGATACACAAATCCATGGTATTAAGGTATCTTTTGATAGAGATGTTTTCAAGGAGTTATCTCCCAAAGAAGGTTTACAGTTCAAGTTATTAAAAGATATTCAAAAAGGTGATAAATTATACAAACGACTTAGTAAATCACAGAAACAGATTACTAATTTAATTAATGATTATGATAAATCTGTGAAAAAGATAAAAGACAACTATTTACAAGTTTGTAGAGAAAAAGTAAAGGATAAATACAATGATTATAATTACAATTTTAAAATCATTAATTATGATAACTATCAAACAAAAATAGAGAATAAGATGGATAAACTGTTAGAGAAGGAATTATTTCCATTTGGAGAATTGAAAGGGAAAAAAATTAAAGATATCGATGAAAACTTCCTCAAAGGATTCATAAAATCAAATGCTTATCGTAAAAATAAAGTTCTAAGAGAACTAATTTTAAAATATCACAAAGATACAATCAAAAAATTACAAGGAGGGGGGAAGAAGAAAAAACTAACGAAGAAAAAAGGGAAAAAACATGTCCTTTACTATTTTTCAGCAGATTGGTGTGGTTACTGTCAAAAGTTTAATAAAACATGGAATCAATTAGTTAAAATGCATAATAAAAAGAAACAACTTCAACTTAAAAAAGTAGTAATCGATGAAGAAAATGAACACTTATTACATATGTATTCGATTCAATCCTTTCCAACATTATTATTGATCAAAAATGACAATGAAAGAATATTTTATCAGAGTGACTCAAGAGAAAAAGAAAAAATTAACTCATTTTTAAGGGAGAATAGAGTTATCTAATACGGAGAGAATGATGAACATGTTGAACATTTAATTCCCAAATTATGAATACTATTCTCTCCACCAAATTGTAAGGGTTTGATATAATGTAATTTATAATTATAAATATCTTTTTGTAAAATAGGATTTTGACAGTGTAGGCATCTCCATCCTTGTCTCATTGCTAAATTATATTTTAATCCATCCATTTGATTCTGTTTAAAAATAATTGAATTTTTATCATACAAGGGTTGTTCATCGACATGCTTAATACTTTTCATGATATTATAAACAAATGGTCTTTGGAAATTCATTAAATAATAAAAAATGATATATCCTGTTACAAATGTGCCGAAATACAAATGATGTTGATTTGTTAATTTCTCTGGCCATCGTTTATAAATCTGATAATAAATCGCAATTATAATAGCGAGGATTATTATATACTTCATTATAATAATTATTAATATTTTAATGTTCCTTGTTTATATTATTCAATCTGAAAATCGTTCTTATATTGGAATGACCAATGATTTTTTCAAACGTTGGCAACAACATAATAGCATTTTAAAAGGAGGGGCAAAATATACTACAAATAATAGTAATTCTTGGACTCCTATCTGTATCATTGATGGATTTCAAACTAAATCAGAAGCAATGCAATGTGAATGGAAATTAAAAAGAGTAAAAGGTTATTACAATCGTTTAAAAAACTTATCCAATTTATTGCAATATTCTAAACAGTGGACCAGTAAAAGCCCACTAATACAATCACAAGATCTTACTATCTATATTGTTCATAAATATAAACATCTTTTTCAAACTCTAGAAACAAAAGAATTAGTCTGGTTTTAATTTAAAATAAAAGATACAATAATATTATATTAATGCCAACTACTAAATATATCTTTGTAACTGGAGGAGTTATTTCAGGTTTAGGTAAGGGAGTTACATCTGCAAGTATAGGCGCAATACTTCAAATGTTAGGAGAAAAAAATATTACAATCAAGAAATTAGATCCTTATTTAAATGTTGATGCAGGGACAATGAATCCAGTAGAACATGGAGAAGTGTTTGTAACTGATGATGGTATAGAGACTGATTTAGATTTAGGTTATTATGAAAGGTTTTTAGAAATCAATACTTCAAAACATAATAGCTCTTCTTCCGGCAAATTATATCAAAAACTAATTGAAAAAGAAAGAAATGGTGATTATTTAGGAAAAACAGTTCAAATGATCCCTCATTTTACTGATATGATTAAAGAATTCATTTGTTATAATCCAGGTGATTATCATTATATCATTTGTGAAATTGGTGGTAGTGTTGGAGATATAGAAGCGATGGCTTTCTATGAAGCGATACGTCAATTAAAAAATGATGTTGGTATAAATAATAGTTTATTTATTCATTTGACTTATTTGGTATTTTACCCCGCAACAAATGAACTAAAAACAAAACCAACACAAAATACAATCCGAGATTTACAACAGGTTGGTATCGTTCCAGATATCTTAATTTGTCGTTCAGATATCCCGATACCTAAAAAAATTAAAGAAAAATTATCACTACATACAAATCTTCCACTAACGAATATTATTGGAGCTACAAATTCTCATTCGATTTATCACGTCCCATTAAATTTCATAAGTGAAGGCTTACATCTTATCCTGTTAGATAAATTGAAAACAAAAAAGAATTTAAATACTTTAAAATGGAAGAGTCTCAATGATAAAATCATTTCTTTGAGTCCCAAAAAAAAATTAACAATCGGTATTCTTGGAAAGTATACGGAATTAAATGATTCATATAAATCATTATTAGAAGCATTATTCCATGCTGGAATCTATTATGAATACAAAATATATATAAATTGGATCAATTCAAGAAATGATGACCTAATACAGTTTAATGAAATTGATGGTATAATCATACCCGGTGGTTTTGGTAATACAGGCATTGAATCAATGATTTCAGGTATTCAAAAATCGAGAGAAAGGAAAATACCCACATTAGGAATATGTTTAGGTATGCAATTAATGATCATTGAATTTTTTCGTAATGTTGTTGGATACAAAGATGCTGGTTCAGAAGAATTTAATCCCTCTGTAAATTCAAATGTAATCACAAAGATGGATAATTTATCAAAAGTATACGGGGGAAGTATGAGATTAGGTAAATATAAAATTCTATTGAATGATTCCAAAGTAAAAGAAATTTATAAAGGAGATATTATTCATGAGAGACATAGACATAGATATACAGTAAATCCAAAATATTTACGGATTTTAAATATGCACGGTTTAAATGTAGTCGGTAAATGTCCTGATTCTGATTTAATTGAAATCGTCGAATTAAATCAGAAAAAACATGGTCATCCTTGGTATATTGGAACACAATATCATCCTGAATATCAATCCTCACCATTTAACCCTCATCCACTATTTGTATCATTTATCCAAAATTGTATAAAATAAAATAAAATCATAATATATATGTTGTCTTTAAAAGTTCCGCCACCCCCACCATGGCCATACATAAGAGTAAAAAAAGAAGAAGATGTGGAAGATGTATCTACAACACAACCATCGCCGCAGCCAACACCACCACAACCAACACCACCACAACCAACACCATCACAACCAACACCACAACAGCCAACACCATCACAACCAACACCATCACAACCAACACCACCACAACCAACACCTACTGGAGAAGGTAAATCAACCGAACAAATATTAAGTGATGCATTGAATTCTGTCCGCCTTCCTAAGATAGAACGTAATTGGAAAAAATGCATCTCAGATATTGAAAAAGTGATCAAAATTCAGCCTTCTCAAGAAGAATACAACAATCCTTTAGTCCTTCGAAATATTGAAAATTATAAAGATCGTCTGGGAAAAGACTTATATGAATGTAAGATAAATCTTCAACGGTCAGAAGAAGAAGAAAAATTAATTGCACAAAGAAAAAGAGAGAAAGCACAACAAGATTTTGAAAAACGCTTCGAACAAAAATACAATTTAAGACCAAATCAACCACAATCACAACCACAATCTCAACCTCAATCTCAACCACAACAATCCTTTGGTGTTGATATACAACCACAACAATTACAATCTCAACAATTACAACAATCTCAACAATTACAAGAAGAAGGGAAAAAGGAAGAAGAAGAAGGGAAAGAGGAAGAAGAAGGGAAAGGATTTTTAGGAACGATTAAATCATATTTTTCTGATGATAAAGAAGAGGATAAAGATGAAGAAGATGAAGGAGATACAAAAGAAGAGATGGTTGATGCAATCAATTTATATTTAAAATCACAGGATCCAGCAATGCCTCAAACAATTCATTTAGATGATGTGAAAGGGATTGATAATATTATTGAAAATTATAAAGAACTGGTTGAGAATTATGATATTCTAGATGAAAAGTTTCAAAAATATAAAGAATCTCAAAAAATGAAGAATTTTAAAGATAATTCATTAATCGGCGAAAAAGAAGAAACAATAGAGAACCTTACAAATATTATTATTAAATTAGAAAAGACTCTCAAAGAATATAAGAGAAATGCTGAAAAGAAATTCATTGCTCAAAATGAAATTCATGGAAAAGAACTCAAGGACTTAGAAAAGAAGAATAATAGTGAAAACCGTAAGGTCCATAAGTTTATGCAAGACCTTTTAAATGAGAAAGTCGAAGCGGCAAATACAGTGATTAAAGGTTTATCGGAAGAAACAGATAAAGAAGTATCATCGATGAATCCTCTATCAAAATTATCATTAAAAAAATCAAGAAAAAGAACAAAGAAGAAATCCAAATCTAAAAAAGGGAAATCAAAGTAATTAGTTTTTTTATGTTTATTTTTGTATATTTTATCATTAAATTATGAAAAGATATTATAACAATGATAATTTAGAAATCGATCCAATACGAATTGCTTGGAATAAAAACAATGCTGCATTGCAAGGTTTTCATAAACCAATTAATAAATTACAAGATGATATTATAGTTAATAAATTATCATTGCAAAAAAACGTTAATACGAGACCAAAGAACAATTTAGATCAATACAATGATGACGATATTTCTTTGGAATTTCTCCCAAAAAATGATAAAAATAGTCTTGTTCCATTTTCAAATCAACTGAATGTTACAAGTTATAATAATGATAAATATCGTTTTAAAAGTATGTCTCAAGAATTAATGGATAAAGATGAAGAGATACAAAAACATAAGAATGAAGTCTATCAGTTACAGATTGAGTTGAATGAAATGAAGAAAGAAAAAAGTAAAATGATTTCATCAGATATGGAGAATAAACTTTTAAAAGAGAAATTGAATGAACACTATGCTATTTCACGTGAACTATCAGAAACAAAACATAACCTTAAAAGAGAATTAATTGATAAAAAAAGTAATATTGATACGATCAAAATGTTGAAAGAAATCATCCATAAACAACATATACGTTTATCATCAAGGGATTATGAATCTGAGGATGAATCTGAAGATGGTATAGAATCAGAATATGAAACAGATGAATATTCCGAATATTCTTCCGATGAAGAGGAACCTGTTCCCAAAAAACCAATTCCCAAAAAAACAATTCCTAAAAAAACAATTCCTAAAAAAGTAATTCCTAAAAAGCCTATTCCTAAAAAAGTAGTTCCACAGAAATATGGGAATTCAACACTTAAAAATGCTCTTTTAAGACAAAGATTACCTAGTAAAAAAATCGATTCAACAATGGTAAAAATGAAAATCACTCCCCAAACAAAAATAACAAAACATTTATTAACACAATTCCTTAATACTATGAAAAAATAGAAAAAATATTTGTTATTATATATATGAAAGAATGGGTTTCTCCTATACCAAAGAAAGTCCATTTAATATGGATTGGAGGTGAACAACCTGATTATTTTAAACTATTTTTAAAAACCTTTTCTCAATATTTACCAGAGTTTGAAATTAAGATATGGGGAAATAAAGACTTAACAAGGCGAAACTTTCCAAAAACATTTGATTTTATTAGGATAGCTAAGAAACTTCATGGAAAACAAATGATTGATGACTATGGAGAAAAAATGTATAATTATAAACTTGAACCCTTGACATATTCAAAATGGGCACAAATAACAGATCTTATGCGTTTAGAAATAGTCTATAATCATGGAGGATTTTATTTTGACACTACATTTGAAATTCTAAAACCACTGTATAATTTATTTAATAAAAAATCATATCAATTCTTAGGTTGCAATGAGTATCCACGTTTTAAGAATGCTGATATTTTATCAAATTCTTTCTTCGGAGCAACAAAAAATAATGCGATTTTAAAAAGATTACTTACTAAAACAAGATTAAATAAAATTAATTTTCATAATATGGCAGTAGACTTCGAAACAGGACCAGGTTATCTAAGGAGTGGTATTAAGCTTTCAGATAGTTATTATATTTTTCCATCCAGTTATTTTTATCCATTTGTAGAGGAATATTCTCCTGGACAAAATCCCCCGTATCGTAAAGCATCCAAAAATAAATGTCATGGTCAAAAGAAAACAAAAATGAAAACAAAACGATTAAAAAATAAAAAAGGATTTATTGAATTCCCATGTAAAAGATATCCTAAATCTTATGCATTAAAACATTGGCAACTTGGTAAATCATGGTTAATATCAGAATATTTTGTTCTTAATGAGGAAGATAATTCTGTTCGACATTATGATATGAATACACCCTCTTTATGAAAAAGTCCCTACAAGCGATGTAATTGTTTGATAATTTGGAGGATTGCATTCCATTAATACTTGTTTTTCATTCTTACTATTATTAATAAGAATATATTCTCCATTCTTATAAATAATATCATAATTTTTATCATTCATTTTTAATGACCTTTGTATTGTATCAATTTCGTTTTTCGTATAGGTTGAAACTAAAAATCCCTTGTCGACTTTTCCAATGCCCTCCATATACCGATTTGGATAATGAATACAACTAGTTACTCTTGTCTTTGCACCATTCAAAACAGGACATTTAGAATGTGTTTCTCTAACTTTTTCCAATGAAAATCCTTCAATAACATTTTCCCCGGATACTTCAATAATTCGAGTTGTAATATTATCATTACTAATAC
>MDTA01118894.1_pt1 | contig 23208 bp, 20 predicted proteins | sample 811151 | NCBI WGS metagenome assembly MDTA01 (sample SAMN05326648, study PRJNA326480) | marine metagenome | isolation source: seawater | place: Indian Ocean: South | collected 2010
ACCATCACCTGTTCCTTGACTCTGACTAGAACCGGGTGGGCAGTAGTATCCATCGTCACAATCATTACAATCTGTAACTTCATTACTTCCTGGAACATCGACATACTTACCAGCCGGACATTCGATACAGTCTGTAGCTTCATCACTTCCTGTTTCATCTAAATATTTACCTACAGGACATACAATACACGTTGTATTACTAGTAGCCGCATCTTGAGTTGAATACTTGCCAGCATCACAAGAGATACAACTGATACTCCTGACTCCATTTTGATATTGACCGGCAACACACGGTAAACATACCTTTTCATCGACATCTTTCCCACTACATTCACTATCTGAAATTGCAATATCTCCGACGCTACAAATCCCTTGATATTTACCTTCCGGGCAATCTTTGCAAGATAATCCACTAGAAACTGATGTATCTAAAACCTCCCCATCATTACATCTTGGTTCTATTTTACATGTATTGTTTAACAAATTTTTGATGGTATCACCATCCTTCCCGTGGACAATAATACAATAGAAACTTTCATTAATACCCGTTCCTTCTAAGTATTGAATTAATTGACCGACATTACTAAAATCGTTATCGGTGGTCACACCGATTTTTTCCCTAAAAGGTTGAATATCTTCGTTTTTAATCTCGCAACATCCACTTTCCCCGTTACCTCCTTTCCAAAGGTTTTCTGTTTTCGTCGAAGGACAAGTCCCGCATTTATATCCCCAGTTTTTTTTCAGGCATAAACTATTGGATGTATCTGCATTACATTTAATATTCTCTTTAGGTTGCTGTTCACAAGTTGTTCCTATATCACAAACATCAATAATTTTACCATACGGTGTCCAGTCGAGGTTGGGGGTCTCCAGCCTGTATTCATCTGTAGTATAATCTACCCAAGGTTGACCACCAACATTAAAGGTGAGTGCACACATGTCCTTGGGACGGCATGTGGAACCAGAAAAAGAGAATATGCACTGGAATCCATCGGGACACAATTCTGGACCACTTGTATTACACGCTAACGGCTGGTTCGGAGGCAACGCGCCTTTGGCCGCCTCCTCCGCCGTCTCCGCAGCCTCCCGCGCCTCATCGGCGCGCTCGATGGAATCTCCTTTCGTGTAGGTGCATCCGGGCGGACACGATTCCTCGAGGCGGTTGTCCGCGTTGGAGAAGATGGTGGGGCAGTCGGTGGAACCACCAGACTCCTCTTCCGCGGTGCCGGTGCAGGTCTGGTGCTGGGGTGTGCATTTACTCATATTGTTATCTGGACAACAACCAGTTCTACCGTCCCCTATATAGCCTTCAGGACAATCAGAACATTTGAAACCAAAGGGTAAGGTAATACATTCTGTTAATCTGTCGCATGATCCTAATATCTCAGCCGCGGCAACTCCCCCCCCTCCTGCCTCGGAGGTGGCGATGGCAGAGGCGGTCGCCTGGAAAACGGAATCTTCTGGAGGGCTTTCATTATAATTATACCATAATGGTTCATAAACTCCATAAGTATTAGCCTTGCACATATTGAGGGAACCTGAACTACTATCTTGATCGCTCAACATGGGACATTCGATCGCGTTACCATTACATTCTGAGGATGCAGAAGCATCCTGACCACTTACTTTTCTATAATCAATGTGAATATCGGGCTGCATGTAGTAGGGTGTGGCAAGATTATTATTACAACAAATACTCGACCCTTCTACTGAATTTGTCCCTTCCGGGCATAGAAAACATCTACCCTTATCATAATAGGGTTGATACTGACCGGGAGGACAAGGTGAACATTCTTCACCCCACGTATGTCGATTCTCCACACATGTACTCTGTTCTGTGTACACCCTATCTGAACACGAAAAATGGGAGAATTTACCAGGGGGACATAAAATTGTCTCTGTATCTGTGCAATCCGTTTCTGAAGTAGACCCTTCAAATGATTCCCCTCTATCATTTGGACACTCCTTACACTCAACCCCTCCAATTTCATCTAAATACTTACCAGTAGGACAATCGAAACAAGTTGAATCATCAATTATACATTTTTCATTATCCCTATCCCATTCACAACCATTTTGATTATTACACGAAACGTCTGTATCATATGTAATAGGGCAATCGTCACCAACATTGGGTTTATATTTACCCAAAGGGCAATGAATGAATCTGCCGCCAGCCATATACGTACCGCGGGGGTAGGGGGTGCAACTAGACCCGCCCAAAGTAAATTGATATTGACCAACAGGACATTCAATACAACGTCCTTCTGCATCAGCTCCCACTGTCGTCGAATACTTACCAACAGCACAATTGATACAATCTGTTGCTACAGCACTCCCTATTGTAGATGAATACTTACCAGCAACGCATTCTATACAGGTTGTCTCACTAGTAGCCGCATTTTGCGTTGAATACTTACCAGCTACGCATTCTTGACAGGTTGTCTCACTAGTAGCCGCATTTCGAGTTGAATACTTACCAGGAACACAAGAGATACAATCTGATTCTAGACGCTTTCCTGTTTCATCTAAATACTTACCAACCACGCAATCGATACAACTTGTTTGTCCCCAATTCCCTTGATACTTACCAACTTCACACGAGATACAATCTCTAGCTTCATCACTTCCTATAACATCTAAATATTTACCGGGTTCACAAGGGAAACATTCTGTTCCATCAACTATACAAACCTCCGGTCCCCCTTGAGTCAATCCATCACGATTCCAGAAAAGACCACTTGTGCCATTGCATGTAACACTTGTATCTGTCTCACTTAGGGGAGACACCACCCCTGCACCAGGACTATACTTTCCGGCGGCACAGTCTTCGCACTCAAGGCTATTACTATTGTAATGCTTACCAGGAGTACAATCCATAGGCGTTAATGGGGGGTCTTCCTCTTCTAGTGTAACGGCATCTAAAGCCAAATCTGATAGATAACTGTTACCACTTTTAGAGTTAATTACAAGATATTTATAATCGCTGGCAGGTACGAACTCTCCAGTCCCACCCCCCATCTCTGGAATAGTTATTTCCTGCGTTGGGGCAGCATCCGAGTGATGCCAAGATGATGACGAGCCAATTCCATCCAGGTTGAAGAGTTCTATACAATTGTTATTATTATTACATTCATCCCCCTCTAGATCAAGATAATTTTTTCCAAGCCTAACACTAAAATCACCGTGAGTTCTGCCTTTCTTATGATAATAAAAACTCAACTTATTAATTTTATCTCTGTTAATTCCATCTACTTCATCATTATCACCAAAAACTCGAAGTATATGGTGTTTATTAGTGCCACCAGATGAAGCTTCTGTGAAAATATAATGAGATCCCTGCTGGGCACTATTTGGACCCGTATTACTAGATGGCGTGCGACCGGTTTTCCGGATCCATTGACACGGATTGTTATTGTGGGTTGAACATGATTTTTCACTATACGGGTCTCTCACATATTGTCCATTCCAACTACCTGATTCGAAATTCTGAGTTGGCATAATATAATATAATATAATATAATATAATATAATATAAAAAGTATTAAAATATAAAAAGTATTAAAATATAAAAATTATTAAAATATAAAAAGTATAAAAAGTATTAATAATTACGATCTTTAATGAATTCAAATTCTTTTACATATTCTTTAACTTCTCCAATACTAATGACATCTGAACCAAATACAGACTCTTCTAGATATGGACATTCATTTATTTTAGTAACACAGGTACACAACGATTCATTATTATATTTATCTTTATAAAGATAAATAATACCTGTTTCTTTTGCAACCTTTTCTGAATACCATCCAAACATTAAATTATAGTATGAATATTACAATATTTTTTCAAATTATTCTTTTGTTTCGACTTTTTTAATTACACCAACAGCCACAGTTTGTCTCATATCCCTCACAGCAAACCTCCCCAAAGGAGGATACTCTGTAAATGCTTCAACACACATAGGTTTCGAAGGTTCTAATTTTACAATTGATGCATCTCCATTCTTAATTGATTTAGGGTTCTCTTCAATAACTTTTCCTGTCCGTCGATCAATTTTTTGGGTTATCTCTTTAAACTTGCATGCTATATGGGCTGTATGGCAATCTAATACAGGGGCATAACCATTCGATATTTGTCCAGGATGGTTCATAATAATGACTTGGGAAGTAAATGAAGCTGTTTCTTTCGCAGGATGGTCTTTATTATTACTTGCCACATAACCCCTTTTAATATCTTTTACTGATACATTTTTAATATTAAAACCTACATTATCTCCAGGCATTGCTTGTTCTAATTTCTCATGGTGCATCTCGACGTCTTTACAATCTGTTACTATATCACTCGGTGCAAACTTAATCGATGTCCCAGGCTTTAAGACACCTGTTTCAACTCTTCCAACCGGGACAGTCCCTACTCCACCAATTTTGTAGACATCCTGTAAAGGTAATCGTAGAGGTTTATCAATTGGCCGTTTCGGTGGTTTAATTCCATCCAATGCTTCTAGGAGTGTAGGTCCTTTATACCATTTCATATTGTCACCACTTTCAAGCATATTATCTCCATGCCATCCAGATATAGGGACAAAAGGAATAACAGCAGGTTTATAACCAACTTTCTTAAGGAAGTTTGATACTTCTCCTTTAATTTCTTCGTAACGTTCCTTATTGTATGGAGGGGATGTAGAATCCATTTTATTTGTAGCTACAATCATCTGTTTTACACCAAGTGTATATGCGAGTAAAGCATGTTCTCTTGTCTGACCGTTCTTAGAGATACCAGCCTCAAATTCCCCTGTTGGAGAAGCAATGACTAATACAGCAACATCAGCCTGTGATGTCCCTGTAATCATGTTCTTAATAAAATCTCTATGTCCTGGAGCATCAATAATAGTAAAATAATATTTACTTGTTTCGAATTTCCACAGAGCAATATCAATCGTAATTCCACGTTCTCTTTCAGCCTTCAATTTATCCAGCACCCATGCATATTTAAATGAACTTTTTCCCATCTCACTTGCTTCTTTTTCAAACTTTTCAATGACTCGTTTATCAATCCCACCACATTTATAGATTAAATGCCCCGTTGTCGTTGATTTTCCAGCATCAACATGCCCAATAACAACAATATTTACGTGCTTCTTTTCTTTTCCCATAGTTTGTTTACTTATTTCATGTGTTAATTTTTTAAATATTTAAACAAATATAAATATCATTACTTCATTCGAAGAGTAAAAAAAATAATACAATACTATAAATGGATAATAGTAGATTGTATATTTTAACATTTATTATTACTGGAGTCTGGGATATTCTATTAAGATTATTATCAGAAAATTATGATACGTTACCAAAAATAATACAATATGATTTTATAAGATATTTAATTCCGTATTTTCAGAAACATACTCTTTTATCTGCCGCCTTAATTGCTGGATTTATTGGAGCAACCACACAATTCATTATTGTCAATATCTATTCGTTACCCAAGGATTTTAAAGATATACATAAGATACTATATTTCTTAATCCTATCATTTATTGTAAGTGCTCTTTATGGATTTTTAATGAAAGGAAGTCAATTATTCCCCCATTTAGATCAGACTTACTATAAAGAATTGGGGACTGTAAGAAGTATGTATCATGATGGTATATCGGGTATAATTGTTCAATTAACTATCTTAGGTTTATTAATGAATGATAAAAATATAGTTTAATACTATATGGAAGATATTGAAAGAAGACTGTGTGATATTGAAAAAAAAATTGATATTATTTTAAGTATTCTCGAAGATAATGTAAAGCCTAATTGTGATAAAATGGGTTCCCATATTAATTTTGTTGAATCAGTGTATGATAATGTTAAAAATCCATTAGGCTTTATCTGTAGTAGAGTAAACTATTTACGTGGAAGTGAAACAAAATCATATAGTTTAGAAAATAATACTACAAGGGAAAATACTTAATAAAATATAATGTAATATTATTAATATGTTAAGGAAATATGATAAAAATACACCTCAAGAGAAATTATATTCTGATATGTATTCGAATCAGGTATATGATTATGTAATAAAACAAAAGGAAAAGTATTCAAAAATGAATAATATGAAAATGAAAATTAATGATGTATTAAAGATAATGGATAATTTTATCGATCCTTCAGACCCTGATTTAGATGAACCGAATTCAGTCCATGCGTATCAAACTGCAGAAAGGATAAGAAAGGAATTACCTGATAATAAAGAATTACAAATTATCGGATTAATTCATGATTTAGGGAAAATATTATTTTTATTTAATGAACCAAATTGGTCTATTGTCGGTGATACTTTTGTTGTTGGATGTAAAATACCTAATAATGTCGTTTATTATGATATACTAAAGGATATAATAATGGAACATCCTGATTATAATAATAGTGATATGGGGATTTATGAGTATGGATGTGGTTTAGATAAATTAAATATAACATTTGGTCATGATGAATATTTATATCAAGTCCTTCAACAGAATAATGATAAACATAGATTATCAGAAAAATATATGAATATTATACGTTATCATTCTTTTTATCCATGGCATACAGGGGGTAATTATTATTGTTTTATGAAAGAAAAAGATAAAGGTATATTAAAAGATGTGAATAATTTTAATCAATTTGATTTGTATTCAAAAGAAGAAAAAGACTTTCAAATCACGGATGAAATGAAAGAATATTACAATCAATTATTAAATGAATATTTCCCCAATGAATTAAATTGGTAATCTATTGATCCATAGAAATATACCATGTCCGATAACATTCGAAATAAAGTTCTAAATTCTTCTTTTTTCGTAAATCTGTTGTTTTTAAACAGAAACAATATTCTCTTCCACACAATGGATATATTTTTTTATACTGATATATCATTGTATGTTTTTTTTTAAACAGTCTTCTTATTAAATTCATTTAATTACCATTAATTACTTAAAATATATTTAAATAAGAATAGTAAATTATGAAAACAATCTACTATTATCAATCATTCGTAGGTTTAGAGAAAGCACTTGAGAATATCACAGATATAGATGTAATAATTGTCTCATCAATACACTTTGGTAAGGATGGTCAACAACCTTATATCCATCTAAATGATAATGATCCAACAAATAATACCTTTGATAAAATGTGGATGGAGACAAAAGAAGCATCAGTTCAAGGATGTAAAATTATGGTAATGATGGGGGGTGCTGGATATGCTTATCGCACGTTATTTAGTGATTTTGATATCTATTATCCATTATTAACTCAAATGATAAGGGAAAGACCATGGATATCTGGTATTGATCTAGATATTGAAGAAGAAACGACATTAGAAAATGTTCAGATGTTGATTCGGCATTTGGTGGATGATTTTGGTCCTGATTTTACAATTACAATGGCTCCTATAAGCACTTCTTTAGAATCAGATGGTGGTTCAATGGCTGGATTTAATTATAAAACACTCTATAATTCTGAAGAGGGAAAACATATATCTTGGTTTCATACACAGTGTTACTATTCTTTTTCAAAGAATACATATGATAAAATTATTCAAAATGGATATCCACCAGAAAAAATAGTTATGGGAATGGAATCAGGTCAATTTGATTCATCTACATTTAAAAATGCTCTTGATGAGGTTTATAATATCATTACGGAATATCCTACTATGGCGGGTGTCTTTGATTGGGAATATTTGGATGCTCCTCCAGATGATAAAGATCCATCCAAATGGGCTACTCTTATGAAAAGAGGTTAATCAATAAATACTACTTAAAATATTAAAATAAATTGTAAAGTATGAAAGGTATACTTGATGGGAAAAGGCTTGCTGAAACAATTCAAGATGAATTGAAACCTCGTATTAATACTTTATTAGAGAATAATAAAAGGCCTGGACTAGGTGTTATCTTAGTTGGTGACAAGGTTGAAAGTGAAACATATGTAACTATGAAACATAAGGCTTGTCTTAAACTAGGAATAATGAGTAAAATTCACCGATTTTCAGAAGAAGTTAACGAAGAACTTATTATTGATACAATAGAAAAAATGAATGAAAATAATATGATTCATGGTATCTTAGTTCAACTCCCATTGCCTGAACATTGGGATACAAACAAAGTTTTAAATTCAATTCACCCTACCAAAGATGTTGACGGACTGGGGACAATGAATGCAGGTAAGTTGTTTCAAAATCAAGATCCCTTATTCTTTTCATGTACTCCACGCGGTTGTATTGAATTAATGGATGAATACAATATTCGCTTAAGGGGTAGAAATGTTACTATCATCGGTTCAAGTAATTTAGTTGGGCTCCCTCTATCTATGATGTTATTAAATAGAGGGGCTACTGTTACAATTTGCAATATTAATACGAGGGATATACGGGAACATATCCAACATGCCGATATATTAATAACATGTTGTGGTGTCCCTCATATTGTAAAAGAGGACTGGGTTAATGAAGGCACTGTTGTAATTGATATCGGTATCAATAAAGTAAAAGACTTGAGTAAAAAAAATGGATATCGTCTTGTCGGGGATGTTGATTTTGAGAATGTAAAGGATAAAGCAAGTTATATTACACCTGTTCCGGGTGGTGTAGGTCCAATGACAATTGCGATCTTAATGAAACAAATTGTTGAATCCTGTGAGGCTTCTCAAGTGAATTCTAAAATATAATTTAATTTAATAATAAGAATATTATCCCTGCCGATATTATACGTGTGTAAAATCCTATTTTATAGTAAGTATACATTTTTAAATGGTTTTGAAACTTAAGTTTCGTTAGAAAGTAATGTTATAATTACCTTACCGTGTCCGTCATAGTTAGGGACATAGTTGTGATCAAGGTCGTAGGAGGTATTTGTTCCATTATTTATTGATCCCCCACCATAACCCCTTCCACTTGAACTCCAAGTTCCGTAGGTGTCCCCTCCACTATATCCACCGCCTCCTCCACCTGGTCCTAAACCAGAACCACCTCCTCCACCAAATCCCCCTTGCCCCGCCATCCACGTGGTGACCCTTCCACCCACAAGTGGTTTATCCCAATCGTTCGGTCCCGAAGAGTTCACATAAGATCGAGGGCACTGCGCAACATATGACGTGTAAGGGGAACCTGGAGAAGCTACGCCATCTGTGAGAAATCCAGCACCTGGGTGACCTAAGGCGAGATACGAAGTCGACGGATCCCCTCCCTCACCAGGAGGACCTGTAGCGTACCATCCACCACCGAAGGGTATACCCTCCGCAACAGGAGTGGACGTGTCATGTGTGGCGGAAGTGGCGTGACCGCCGTTCGTCCCTCGCCCCCACTGACCCCCTCCACCACCAGCTCCAGCAATAACTAAAATATCATTTTCTGTCGCGAGGACGGGGGATGCTTTGACAACAAATGAACCACCTCCTCCTGCCCCTGGTCTATGTGCATAGGTTCCCGCCAAACCATCGTTCCATTCCATTCCCTTCTGACCAACGCAAATCCAAATAACATCACCCTCTGTTAAACTAAATTCCCCTGAATATCGAATACCGAACCCTCCCGATCTGTAATTATAAGAAATCCCGTTGTCGTTCGACCCAGGACTATTCCACCCTTTTCCACCCTGGGCACCATAAGCGTCGATTAAATAATTCCCTGTTTTAGGTACCGTCCATTTCTGTAGACCGTCTAATACATCGAAAAAATTAGGATTATTCCACCAATTACCCGAAGTTCCATAGGAATTAATACATTGGGTATATGATGGACCATATCTCCCTTGCTTTCCACAATTTGTAAATGTGTGTGATGTAAATGTATATAACGGTGGCGGAGCAAAAATTTTCCCTTTAAAGTGGTTATCTATTGATATACTAGAGTATGGGACAGGGTCACCAGTTGTAAATGTTGCATTAGTAAAATATGATAATTTAATATCTGAAGCATATATCTGGCGAGCAACCACCCCCCCCGTATTTACCGCAGTAATAATTAATTTACCATGGTCATCGTTAAAACCCCCTGAACTATACAGAAGAGTCCCTTTGTAATGAGATCCACCACCTTTTCCATTTGGATTAGCATTATATGGATTTGTTCCGTTCCCGCCATATATTCCACCAGCTCCGGATCCCGCATGAACTGATGCCCCACCACCACCACCAAAACCACCATACTGTCCAGCGACATTAGTATAATTCCCAGGAGTGCCCCCCCTACCACCATTACTAAAAGAATATCCTCCTGAGGGACCTGAGCCGTCTCGACCGTTTCCATCACCATTATCCAATAATCCTCCTCCTCCACCACATCCGTAGGCGCCACCCGCCCCTCCATCGGTGTTATCAGATGACCCTACAAGGCCATCCTGTCCACTGTTCGTTCCATGACCTGTGCTACCTCGTCCACCACCACCACCCGCCACCACCATTACATCACTAAGGGTAACACTTGTGTAGTCATCACCCTTTACAAAAAATGTCCCTCCTCCTCCACTTGATCCTAGAAGATGATTTGCTCCAGCCCCCCCTTTTTGTCCACATAATATCATATATTTATCACCCATAGTAAGAGAAACCCGTACTTGTATGTAGGCCCCATCTCCTCCCTCGGAATTCACAGGGTCACCATACGTGCCACCACCTTTAGCACCGTATGCATCTATCTTATAATCTCCTGTATCAGGGACAGTCCATACCTGTATTCCATTAGTTCCTGATTCACCAATTACATTAAAAAAATGAGGTTTATTCACATAATCACCATAACTTGAATAGGCACTAGTACAATCTGTTAATTCAGGGCCAATATGTCCTGTCGCCCCACAATTTGTAAATGTGTGCGTTGAAAAATCATAAAGACCACCCGAAGTTAAAGGTGTATGTCCTATTGCATTTGTAATACCTGAATTATTATATAATATTTTTAAATTAGCTAAATAAATATTTGAAATTGGTACAGGGGTGGTGAACGGGGGCGTGGATATGTTGACCGTGATACTAATATAACCGTGTTTTTTACCATCTACGTCACCTGTGAGTGGATTCGCTGAGGCTGGATTTACTAGCCCAAGCGTGACTGCTTCAGAACCAGTGTAAGTATTCGCATTACTCAGTCGAGTGTGACCGATATATGATGAACCACCCCCTCCCCCAGTACTGTTTGCGTTTTGTCCTCCCCCATAATACCCTCCACCTCCACCTCCCTGAAGGTTCTGGTGCGAGAATTGGGAAAATCCAGCCGAAGCGTTCCCGTCCCCACTTCCACTCCAACTACCCGCGGCGTTCGTTCCTTGACTTTGTCCGCCCCCCACTCCTGCACTGCGGCCGCGGAATTGAGTGGAAGTGGGTTCTGTTTCACCCACTGTCCCACCACCATCACCTCCGGGCGATAGGACGTAGGGTGATATGCTGTCCGTGTTACCACCGCCACCACCACCACCAGCAAGTATTAGTATGGGGGTTTTGTCGGTGTAGTTGGCATTATTTATGGTACGAATTTGAGAAGCTCCCCCACCACCCGCCATACCATATTTTGTTGCGCGACCACCATTTCCATAACCCGTCGCCCCCCCCCATCCTCCCGACGCGATGGAGTTTGAGCTCGGCCGCCCGTAATTTAATGTTCCATTATATCCGATATTACCGCCATTGTACCAATTATATCCTCTTCCACCCACGTATATATATAATATTTCACCGGGAGTTACGGATAATGTTCCTTCACTATATCCACCAGTTCCACCAGGGGAATAATTATTCGAGTAGCTGTAGTACCCTCCACTTCCACCATCAGCACCCCATAATGCTACATTTATTGAAGAACAATCCGCGGGAACAGTATAAGTTTGTACACTACCCGTATATTGAAAAGTAGTAGTATCTAATGTGTAATACCACTTTTCAATTGATTCGCTATCAAAATATAATCCTTTGATATTAACATTATCTGATTCTAATACCCAATCCGCACCAACTTTCAGATTTCCGGTAGCATCATCTGATGCTCTTATATTCAAATTAAGATGTTGTTCAGTTTCTAATGTTTCTAATGTATATTTCCAATCACTTGATAGTAAAATCGCACATCCTAAAAAATCCAAGGATTCTTGAATGTTAAACTTTTTGATAAAATCTTTAAACACATTCCATGTATCTAAGTTATTTATAATAAAATTATTTGTTGAATCTGAAGATGATTCCGTCGAAATATCTTCGGGATGAGGAAGAAGCTCCGCAGGTTCTGGTGAAGCTACTCTGTCCTCCTCTGACTCATCTATGAATAGTTCGTTCTCTGCCGCAGATATCAACCGTGCGTCCTCGGCCGCGGCAGCAACCCGTGCCGCCTCCTCCTCCTCCGAGGGTAAAATATCTTCTTCCACTGTGGGATCATCAATGACAGATATTTCATTTTCTACATTTTCTACGTTTTCTGAAGGAGACGTGGGTATGTCTTCTAAATATTGTGAAATTAACATTTTATTTTCTCTGTCTAGAAAAGTGAATTCCGGACTCCAACTTCCGTGCGATACTAATGCTAAATGATTTAAAACTTGGATATTATTTTCGGAAACTAACTCTTGATATTTTGTAAATATAGTATCATATGTATCTGTTTGTTGATTATACGTAATAGCATAAGTAATATCATTACATGCGTTTATAATTATTTGATAATCTTGAACATTATCGTTTACCAATAATATATTACTCATAAGATATATATTATTTATTATTATTTATTATTATTTATTATTTATTTAATATTTTACCATGGATATTATATTAAAGTAGTATTGATGATAAAAAAAATGTAAATAAAGTAAGTTACATTATTGAATCGTGTAGATAATTTATAAATATAATTACATCCTACTCCTGTAGAAACACATTTCTGGACCGGTGATTGAAACACTGTAATCATATTCCCTCAAATATCCATGATTACAATAATCCATTTCTTTCCATATCTTTTCCCAATTAATGTTTGGATAGATATATGCATCCGGTGGTGTCCAATAAACATCAGACCAATCTTTCTCTACCTTGTAGATACCAAATGTATCGAGCATAGAATTGTAGAGTGTTACGAAGCGATGCGTTTTAAATTGAATATAAGCTCCATTGCACGGATTGAGGGGAGTAGATGTTGTCTCAGGAAGAAGGTTCATTTTTAAACTTTTTTTATTATTTATTCCTTTTAAAAAATATCAAATTTAAAAAAATATATGTGATATAATATAAATGGAGGATATTTATAGACCAAGAAAAAGGATGAGGACAGGTATAAGTGGTAAAGAGAACATTCATCATAACATTATGGCGGAATCGTTCACAAAAGATATATTAAACAATAAAGAAATAGAAATAGAATCAAAAATCTTAGATTCTCTGGAAAGAAAACTTCAAGGGACAAGAGGAGGGAGTAGGGGGTCTGAAATGGTTTCTTTCAATGAAAGAAATAGTCCAATCACACGGAGACATTTAAGATTTGCCCTTAATGCTGTTTTTTTTAGCCTTGTTTTCATATTATTGTTATATGGTGGAGCTCCTAGGGGAATTCAACAGGTTCTCTCCGGGGAATGTGATGTTAATCTATGGAATTCGATTGGAGTGGGTGCATTTGGATCGGGGTTTATGAATATAAGTCCGTGGTGTCAGACAGTTCGTGGAATTATGACATGGCTGAATAGTGGACCTGGATTAGCTGCTATACTTAGCGCAATGTTAGGGGCATGGCATGGTGGTAGAGGCATACTACAGAATATAGATTCTATGAGATTACGTTTCTTTGAAGCGATAGAGGAGTCAATTCTTGGTGATGAACAGGGTTTCATAGAAGCAGCCAGTGGTCAAAGTGGTGGGAAGAGGTCCAAGAAGACTCGTTCAAAGTCCAAGAAGACTCGTTCAAAGTCCAAGAAGACTCGTTCAAAGTCCAAGAAGACTCGTTCAAAGTCCAAGAAGAGAAAGACAAGTAAAAAATCACGTAGAAAGAAGAAATAATGTTAATCTATGGATTAATAGTTATGTCTAACCCAATGATATCCCTGTATCCAAGGTAATCTCTTTTACTCTGAATAGGTGTTACATAATGCCATAATTTTTTATCATTTTGAAAAATACCTTCACCATTTTTCAAGATTATTTGATCAATTTGATTTTTATCTTTATCATATATGATACTTTCCCCTCCTTTAATATTATATCTCTTTAAAACAAAAGCAGATACAATATAATCGACACCGCCTTGATGGATCCCTTCCGGAGCATTATGGGATTCAATGTCAGGATAAGTAATTTGACGAACCTGATGTAACGATACATTAAAACTGTATATTCTTTGTTGACTATTGAGAAGTGATAAGGCACACGTTTGAGTCATTAAATGAAGGAAGAAAGGGTTATCTATTATATCAGGTTCAAGTAATGTAATTTTTCTCTTTTCTTTTCTTTTGTCAGGAATATTTAGTTGAAATGTATCTTTTCCAGTATAATAAATACTATATACATCCCTATCAACATCGATTTGATAATTTCCATATCTTCTCATCCTTGTAATGAAACCCTTTTCATTTGTCATATCTACATCTAGATTATTGTAAGAAGAAAGAACTTGAGAATAAGAGGAATGATCTTTATAGATCTCAAGGTTTTGAGGTGTTATCTTACAATAGTCTTTGTTTAACCATCGTAGATTTGACCAACGCGGTCGTATTTTACGAATAAGCATTTTAAATATATTAAGATTTAATTATTTTAAATAGTTAAATGAGTTCATCAATTTCCCTTTCACCTATTGAAGATTGCCAACTTTATCAGAAAAGGACTATCTTCCGTAGTAAGGATGGAAAGACGAAGGAGATTCAGATTAAAACTCATAAAAAAAAAGATCAAAAGAAAAATTATCAATGTAAATGGTGTGGTAGTAAAAGTTATTAATTAATTATATCTATCCCGTCTCCTCCTCCATCGCCTGTATTCCTCCTCTTCATCAAGACCTTCTTCCCCACGACCATTTTCGCGCTCATCAACATAATCAAGAAATGCAACAAATCCCAATGTTTTCATAAGTGTATGTTCCTTTTCTTTGTCACCAATAGCAGAGAAAACTGCCCCAATACTTACAGCGAGAAGAAACAGATATACAATACATTTGAAGATATTACACAATATATTAAAGATAATATCAATGTTATCCCTTATAAATTCCATTCCATCAATGATACGTTGATAATAGATACAACTACAGTAAACGAAGATCAATTGAAAGAAGATTGTTGAGAGGAATTGATTCTTCGTCTCTTTTTGAACTTCATTACCCTTTTCCTCTTGAAGAAGACTACTACATTCAAGGACTCCAGAACAGGTCATGGGAGTAATCTCTTCTTCAAGAGGAGTGGTAGCCATCATCCTGCGATAATCAAGGAGGAATCCTTCACATACAGCTCCGGATAGATCTCTCCCGAAATTAATATCCGTTTCATTCCAAGTCTTTAGGGTTCCATTCTCACAACAATCATTTGTATCAGTTCCAGGAAGACAATATTGATGTTCTGGACCTTCGTCACAGACTCCATCATTCATGTATTGACAGGGTGTAAATGGTTCAAACATACAATCTGTCGTATCCGTTCCAACTGCACAACCTCCTTCAAGAGGTGGTTCATCGCAGATTCCATCCTTTGAATAATGACAAGTATCTGTCGCGCATCCTGAAATGATAAGTGAAAAGAGAGTAAAGAGGGTCATCATCGTGTTCATTTTTTCTTTTTGTTAGTCTACTTAAAAAAACTTTCAAATTTAATTTAAAAGTTTGGTTCTAATCTTTTATTATTAATTATTATAGTTCGGATGGATAAACAATATCATATTTTGATCAATAAAGATAAGAAAAAGAATATTTATCTTTCGGTAGAGAATATTAAGGAACATATGAAATATGAAATACATATCAATGAGATATCTCCTTTCTGGTTGAAGAACATGAAATATTTTCAACATGGCTTTGATAATTTTTATCATATTCTTGATTTAGCCTTCGTAGATAATTCAAAGGAAATAAAATGGTCGATCAAAAATGAGACAGAAAAAAGCCTACTCCTTAATATTATCTATAACCCTGGTTTAGAGATATTTGGTTTCAATATCATAATGGAAATACCCAGGGAAGAGGATAAAATAGAACAATTAATGAAAAAAGTTAAAAAATTAGAAAATGACATAACATATATCCTAAATAGACTGGATGAAAAAGATATCCAATAATTTATTTAAAATTTGATTTATTCATTTATTCTTTTTTTAAAACAATATTGTTACGATGGAGGACATCGAAGATACAATGTCTTCTGAAACACTCGTCAATTTTGTGAAAGATTTATCGTTCTATGAATTTGAATCTGAAATTGACTATCAAAAAAGATACAATGAAATGAAAGTAAAGTATAAATTGTGTCCAAGTAAACCCCAATTACGGAAGGTTTATAATGAATTATCCGTTCAAAAAATGATTGATGAGAATCCATCATTCCTAGAGTATACCCTCAAAAGGAAGTGTCGTTCTGGTTCTGGTGTTACTGTTATTACGATTCTAACAAGTCCTACACCTGAATATACGAATTCTGAAGGGGAAAGAGTAAAACAATCCTTTAGTTGTGGACATAGTTGTGCCTATTGTCCTAATGAACCAGAGATTCGGATTTCACTTGTTATTGTTGATATGAATGAAAGACAGATTAAAGTTAAAACAGAGGATGATATTCACTTAATACGGATGTTATCGTATGTTATTAGAGGTGTAGATACATACAATGTTGATAAATGTTCCCATTTTAAGACAGACAATTTTATCATTACTTTTGAAGAAGGTGTGAAAATAGATTTTAGAATTGGCGATCTATTAACTGGTGTGAAGGTCGAACAACCAAGGAGTTATTTATCAACAGAACCAGCAGTCCTACGGGCTAATCGTAATCATTTTAACCCTATCCTTCAGGTTTATGATAGGGCTGATGCTTTACAAGCATGTGGTCATGAAGTTGATAAGATAGAAATCCTTGTTCTAGGTGGAACGTGGGATCATTATCCATTGGGATACCAAAAAGAATATATTCGTGATATCTACTACGCAATTAATACATTAGAAACAAGGTATGGTAATAAATTGTCTTTGGAGGAAGAGGTGAAAGAATCACAGCGTTCTCAAAAAAGAATGATTGGTTTAACACTCGAAACACGTCCAGACTGTATCTCTATGAAACAAGTTAAGAAGTTAAGGGAATTTAATGTAACTCGTCTTCAAATAGGTGTCCAACATATCGACAATGATATATTGAATGGAGTTGATCGTGGATGTACAACCGAAGATATTATTTATGGAAATGATTTGTGGAAGCAGAATGGTGGGAAGGTTGATTGGCATTTAATGCCGGATCTACCAGGAAGCTCAGTTCAAAAAGATATTGAGATGTTTGAAAAGATATTTGGAGTTCATTCAATTACAGAAGTTGATAAAAATTACTTTATTTACGACCTTAAACACCCTGAACTTCAAGCAGATCAATTAAAGATATATCCTTGTTCTGTCGTTGATTGGACCAAGATTAAAGAAATGTATGAGGATAGTTCTTACAAACCCTATTCAGAGGATGAAGATGAATTAATTAAAGTAATTGTATCCATTAAACAAAATATCTTTCCATGGATAAGGTTAAATCGTATTATAAGGGATATTCCAAATCTAAATATTATTGGTGGGAATGAGAACGTAAACCTACGACAAAAAATCCTAGCAAGGGATGATGTTAATTGTCAATGTATTCGTTGTAGGGAGGTAAAGAAAAATAAAGAAGATATCCATAATGCAGAACTCTTTGTTCGACAGTATAACGGTGTCAATTCAACTGAATATTTTATCAGTTATGAAAGCCATGATCAACAAATCCTCTATGGTTTCTTACGTTTAAGAATAAACCATACAAATAATAATTTAATCTATCCTGAATTGAAAGATTGTAGTTTCATAAGGGAACTTCATGTCTATGGGACAGTTGTGAACCATTCGAGTAAAGATAAAGAAGTTCAACATATGGGTTTTGGTAAAAAGCTACTTCAAAAGGGAGAACAAATCTCTTTTGAAAATAATATTCATAAGGTTGCAATTATTGCAGGTGTAGGTGTTCGAGAATATTATGAAAAAAATGGATATCGATTAGTTAATAATTATATGATTAAAGATTTGTATCAATATCCGAGAATTCATAGTTTTGAAATCATAATTGTGATAATGATTGTAATAATCATATTCAGTATATTCTATTAATTCTATTAATTCTATTAATTCTATTAATTCTATTAATTCTATTTTAAGAAAAGATCACAAGTAATTGTATGGATTTCAATCATATTTTTTTTGAGAATGGAATTATTGATATAATCTTTGAAGGGCTCACTTATCACGATCAAATCAGATTTTCACACGTCAATCAATATACTTATATAACTTATCATCAAAGGGTTAAATTCCTCATTCACGAGTTCATGAATAGAGATTATAAACTTTTTAAAAAATGGATTAAAGTTTATACTTACACTAAGGAAGAATTAAAATATATTTTTCTAAAAGTGTCGTGTCAAATACTGATTGTAGAAGTAACATCACCATTATCATATGGTAATAGAAGTATTAATACATACTATTATGATTTAAGATTTATCTTTGAATTAATTTATGCTGGTTTAAATTATTATGATAAAGAAATAAATGATAATTATATACAATCTAATTTATTCCTAATCATGGATACAATTCAAAGATGTATTTCCTTTGACAGATATGAAACAATTCACAATATTAATCAGCAAATCATATTATATCCGTTACATCGTTTATTTAATCCAAGTTATTCTTGGGAATATATTTAAGGTAATTTTCATATTTATTTTTTGTATTCTCCATTATCTTCTTTGAGAGAGGTCCATATATAACATCATCATGTTTTCTTATATCTTTCCAATGCTTTTTTTTCCACTCTTTTGTATTTAAACTGTTGAGTAAAAATTCCCTAATTTGATATGAAATACCTGTTTCATGGAAATAATCTAAATTATTATCAGAGTTAGATGCATACTTACTTCCATAGATTTCATCACCAAGTCTATATGATAAATGAATTTTTGAATACGTATCGATTGAAAAGGGGGATAGATCAGATGGTCGATAGATTTGTTTATTATCACATGTTTCGAAGGAACGAAAATATTTTGATGAAATTGTAACCCAACGTTCAATATGATAGTTAAGTGTATCTTCTTTTTCCATTTTGTTTTTAAATCGTATAATATCTTTACAGATTGGAACAATTGGTATAATTGTTAACAGATTCATTAATATCTCTTCCGTATTTGATAATGAATTTTCCATATATATCTTTTATTAATTAATATTTATATAATAATTAGTAATGTTATATTATATTATAATAACACAATATTATATAATGGATCAAGTGAATCTCAAAACGGGCGATATCCTTCTATTTGACAATGGTGGATGTAATCCAATCTCTATGTTAATCAAATATTTTACATCAAGTAATATTACACATGTTGCGATGGTATTAAAAGACCCTGATTTTATTGATCCACCTTTAGAAGGATACTATGTTTGGGAATCAAATTATGAAGGTGAACCAGATCCTCAGGATAATGAAGTTAAATTTGGAGTTCAAATTACACCATTCGATGAAATATGTGATAAATACAAAGGAAAAAAAAGTTCAATCTCAGTAAGGCAAATTAATTGTCCTACAGAATTATTAAATACAAAACATTTGAATGAAGTTCATAATGTAGTTTATGATAAAAAATATGACTTTTATTTAAAAGATTTAATAGATGCTATACAACGAAAAGATAGAGATCCTCAAAAAAAAGATCGTTTTTGGTGTAGTGCTCTATTAGGTTATATTTATACAAATTGTGGAATTCTCAATAAAGGGACAGATTGGAGTATCCTACGTCCTTCTGATTTCACACCAGAAGGTGAAACAGGATTAACTTTTAATGAAAATATATCATTGGGTCCAATGATTCAATTATCTCCTTAACTTTTTATACTTTCTTTTACATTGAATGATATGTTTATAGTATTCATTAAATAAAAAAGAAGTTTTACAATGTTCACAATACATAGTTGTAATTAGTTTCGTTTGATGAATATGATATTTTTCTTGTTTTGAAAAGATAACTCCCATAATATAACAATGATTATTTAATCAGAAACTTCCACAAATAATTGAATCCAATCTTTCTTAATTTTTTCAGGTCTCAGCTTATCAAGTGCTTTCCGAGCCTTCTCGGCGTTTTCTTTCCTTTTATCTGAAGGAATATTCAGTGTCTCTTTCAATGTTTTCGTAAAGTTTCGAATATCATTCTGATAATTATCAATATCAACTTCATAAGTATAGACGTTCTCAATCACCTCTTCAATTATTTCCTTAGGACCATCGATATTCGATACAATTACTGGGACCCTACGATCCAATGATTCACAAATTGTATATCCAAAGGGTTCATAGATACCAGTAATACAATTGATCCCTACATCCTTCCAGTATTGTTCCTTCACATTCTTATCAACTGTAAAAGGGATAATTTTGAGAGAACCTTCATATTTCTTTTCAAGCTTTCTCCAATATGCATTATCATACTTATCATAATCTACTCCCATATTAATAACAAGGACATTATCAATCTTATTCTTACTTACAGATACAATCGGAATTTCAGGTCTTTTCCTTGGAACATGACGCCCGATATATCCAAGGGTATTTGAAGCATAATTTACATTCAATTCTTCATTATCATACTTTGGTTGATAACTATTGTAGATCACTTTCGTTTGAGTATCAAAGAGATTGTAACCAAATTGATTATAATATTGTTCTTCCGCCTTACTAATGAGGACTACATAATCTGAATTCTGGAATGTTATTTCTTGTTGATTGAAATTATTTGTATAACATGAACCCATATTTGTAATATTCTCCATACGAATTAGAGAGTGACATACTGAAATGATACTCAGTTCAGGAAATAGTTCTTTAATCTTTACAATTGTTTCAAGGGCAATCCAAAGATTATTAACACATACATCAATATCCTCAAAACAGATACGAATATCATCCTCCTTTTCAATTATACGAATATTAGGATATTGAAGGAGACACTCTGTAGGTAGTTTATCATTGTATGCGAGGAAGATAGGGATTACTTCAATATTTTCATCATCTTCAAACATCTTTAGAAAGTTAACAATCCACGTAGCTACACCACCATAAACGATTGGTGGAATCTCATTTGTAAGTAAGCCCACTTTCAATTTCTTCTGAACTTCTTTTTCTCGAATATGTTCTTCTTCGCCAACCATTGCTAGAATAATATGTTTTACGAAGTAATCATAACCAAACCCTCCAATGAAGTAGGCAAGGATCATAGAAAATACTTGAAGGATCTCTTGAAAGAGTGAACTCGCATAGGTTTCAAGAGAAAGGAACATATTGTTTTAATTGTAGTTTAAAACAAAATATTAAGTAATAATCAAATTTTATTTTAATTTAATAATTTATATAACTGATACAATTCAGAGTAGTTCCACGTTAACTTTTTAGCTGAGATAAACTCTGAAGTCTTTGGATTAAATTGTTCGGGAAGAATTAAATTAGGATCAAGTGTGAGGATTGTTTCTAATATTTCATTCGCAATCTCAATATAATTATTGTTCGGGTTCGAACGAGAACGATGCATCGGAGAATTATATTTCATAATATTCCTCTTTTGATACATCTCGATATAGATTTGACCTAATGCTAAAGAACAAATGATCCAAACATGTCCATCATAATATTTATCATCAATGTATCTTCCTATTAAATTTAGACCATTGTCATTGTATTTTTTACGGAATGCTTGAATTAAACCATCGCATGTATGGTTGATATTTTCAAGGGGAACTACATTTAGAATATCTTTATCATAATTAATATGACAAAAAGCAAGAATATTCGCAGCATCTTCGTATTTTATGATCTTACCTTCTTCATCAAAGGAAGAGATTATTGTTGAACCATTCAAATGATCCTTTAAATCAGTTAGTAGGCTTTGATAACTACTATTTAGTAGTTCAAGATCAACATGTCCATCAATGAGTTTTTTATATCTTATTGCATCTTTCATAAATTTCGCCTGAACCATACGAGTGTAAAAATGCCATCCTTTTTTTTCTTCCCATATATCATAACAAACCTTGCGATAATTATTAAGGATATAATCAAGGTCTTTTATGATGATCGGTAAGATTAATTGATGAATTAATGTTTCATATTTGTAATAAATCATATCGATTAATTGAAATAAAATAATGCCTCTTAATGCAGGACCATCATTCTGTGGTCTTCCCCATGGACCATTGTATGCTGTACAATTAATGTTGTATTTTGGTTCTCCTAACCCTGTTTTTGTTTCTAATTGTTGAATTTTACTTTCATTTTCAATATAATTAATGATTGATTGAAAATAAATAGGATCTTTTGTTACATCATACATATCAACGATTGTCCTCATGACAAGTGCTGAATCTCTTATCCAATGGTATTTATATGGCGGATCATCTGATGGAGATGCGATTATAATACCTAAGTTTGTTGTTGTGTTTGTATTCTCTGTGATCCTTTGAATAATCTTACTAACGTATTGATTCGCCATACTATATTTTAAATAATAAAAAAAAAAATAAAATAAAAATGTTCTGTAATTATTCTGAAATCTTTGGAAAAGTAGGTGAAGGATTACATTCCTATCGTTTATTCAACGTCTCTATCATTGATGTTATTTTTACAATCATAGGAGCACACTTCTTACAAAAACATTTCTTAAAAAAATACACTTACACCGAAGTTCTTATAGGTTTATTTATTCTTGGAATAATATTGCATCGTCTATTTTGTGTAAGGACAACCATAGATAAAATGATATTTAATTAATTAATTATCTTAAATCCTGTATATGTCTTTCGTATCGAGGATTTTGAAACTCTCTTTCAATATCAACTAATTTTTGATCGTCTCGTCTACTTATTCTTCCGATAGTTGCAAAATTGAGTAAATCTATAAATTCTTCAAAATACCGATACATCTCTACT
>MDTA01188150.1_pt1 | contig 23208 bp, 16 predicted proteins | sample 811151 | NCBI WGS metagenome assembly MDTA01 (sample SAMN05326648, study PRJNA326480) | marine metagenome | isolation source: seawater | place: Indian Ocean: South | collected 2010
CGCTTTCACGGCGGCGCACTTGATGATGCCGCGCATGTTGTTGACCACCAGGGTGGCCAGCGCTTCGCCTTCGATGTCCTCGGCGATGATCATCAGCGGCTTGCCTGCCTTGGCCACGTTCTCGAGAACCGGCAGCAGCTCGCGGATGTTGGAGATCTTCTTGTCAACCAGCAGGATGTAGGGGTCTTCCAGCTCCACCTGCATCTTTTCCTGGTTGTTGATGAAGTACGGGCTCAGGTAACCGCGGTCGAACTGCATGCCTTCCACGACTTCCAGCTCGTTGACCAGGGACTGGCCTTCTTCCACGGTGATCACGCCTTCCTGGCCGACCTTCTCCATGGCCTGGGCGATGATCTCACCCACGGACTTGTCGGAGTTGGCGGAGATGGTGCCCACCTGCTCGATGCTCTTGGTGGTGTCACACGGGGTGGACAGCTTCTTGATCTCTTCGACGATGGCGTCGGTGGCCTTGTCGATGCCGCGCTTGAGATCCATCGGGTTCATGCCGGCGGCAACCGCCTTCAGGCCTTCGTTGACGATGGACTGGGCCAGTACGGTGGCGGTCGTGGTGCCGTCACCGGCTTCGTCGTTGGCCTTGGAAGCGACTTCCTTGACCATCTGCGCGCCCATGTTCTCGAACTTGTCTTCCAGCTCGATTTCCTTGGCGACGGTCACGCCGTCCTTGGTGATCAGCGGCGCGCCGAAGGATTTCTCCAGCACCACGTTGCGGCCTTTCGGGCCCAGGGTCACTTTGACCGCGTCGGCCAGGGTGTTAACACCCTTGACCATTTTTTGACGACCCTTGTCGCGGAACAATACTTCTTTAGCCATTATTCAATACCTCTGCAGTATTCTCGGCACCGGAACCCGGAGCCTGTATTCCCTGTTAATTCTCAACCTTCGATGACGGCAAGAATCTCGGCTTCGCTCATGATCAGAAGCTCTTCACCGTCCACTTTCACGGTGTTGCCGGAGTACTGACCGAAAATCACTTTGTCGCCGGCCTTCACGTCCAGGGCGCGAACGTCACCGTTCTCCTGGATCTTGCCGTTGCCGACGGCGATCACTTCGCCACGGGACGGCTTCTCGGCGGCGGAACCGGGCAGCACGATGCCACCGGCGGTTTTGGTCTCTTCCTCCTCGCGGCGCACCAGCACGCGATCATGCAAAGGACGAATTTTCATGGTCTCCATTCTCCAAGTTGGCTCTAAGGTCACCGGGGCCTGGCCCCGCAAACCGGAATTAGCACTCTCACGAGTCGAGTGCTAATCATAGTTACCGCTTCACGGCAGTCAATAGGTGGGTGACGAAATCTGTTTCGTCACCGTGCCCCGCGAGATGGGGGCGACGGGGCCCGTTTCAAGCTGTGTGTTTTGGTCATTGGCCCGCCGGGCGGCGCTGGGCATACTCCGGCCTTTAATCCGATCTGACGAGGAGCGACCCATGGATTTGAACAATAAGGTAGTGGTAGTCACCGGCGCCGGCCGGGGCCTGGGGCGGGGCATCGCCGAAGCCCTGGCGAGCCGCGGCGCGCGAATCGCCTGCGTGGACCTCAACGAGGACGACCTGCGCGACACCGTGGCCCGCTGTGCGCGCGCCGGCGGCGAAGCCAAGAGCTACCTGGCCAATGTCGCCCGGGAAGACGAAGTCACCGCCCTGTTCGACGGCGTGGTGGCGGACTTCGGCGCCCTGCACGGCCTGGTCAACAACGCCGGCATCACCCGTGACGGCCTGCTGGTGAAGTTCAAGGACGGCGAGCTGCAATCGTCCATGAGCCTGCAGCAGTGGCAGGCGGTGATCGATGTGAACCTGACCGGGGTGTTCCTGTGCGGCCGCGAGGCGGCCCGCTGCATGCTGGAGAGCGGCGTCGAGGAAGGCGTGATCGTCAACATCTCCTCGATCGCCCGCCAGGGCAGCTTCGGGCAGACCAACTACGCCGCCGCCAAGGCTGGCGTGGTGGCCATGGCCGAGGTCTGGGCGCGGGAGCTGGCGCGCTTCAACATCCGCACCGGCGTGGTGGCGCCCGGCACCATCAACACCGATATGATCGCCGCCATGAAGCCCGAGGCCCGCGACCGGCTGGTGAGCTCGGTGCCGCTGAAGCGGCTCGGCGAGCCGGAGCACATCGCCCGCTCGGTGCAGTTCATCTTCGAGAACGACTACTTCACCGGTCGCGTGATCGAAACCGACGGCGGCCTCCGCTAGACGTGCCGGGGCCAAAGGACTGTGGGAGCGAGCCTGCTCGCGAAAGGCCGGCAAAGCCGGCCGGCGGGATACCAGAGACGCCGATGGTGTTCCGCTTTTTAGGTCTCTGGCATCCTGCCGGGCGCTTCGCGCCCTTTCGCGGGCGGGGCCCGCTCCCACAATCCATCGGCTTGTAGCTTGCGACTTGAAGCCTGAAGCTAGTCTCATGAACCAAGAATTCACGGATGCGGTGTATCAGATCGTCGGCGCCATCCCGGCCGGCCGCGTGGCCAGCTATGGGCAGGTCGCACGGCAGGCCGGCTACCCCCGCCACGCGCGCTTCGTCGGCCGTTTGATGAGCCGGCTGCCGGAAGGCTCCGCCCTGCCCTGGCACCGGGTCATCCGCGGCGACGGCGGTCTGCCCCTGGCCGGCACGCCGAGCGGCGAGATCCAGATCCAGCGGCTCAGCGACGAAGGCGTCACCGTGCTCGGCAACCGCGTCCCCAAATCCTGTTTCTGGCAGCCCTAGCGCGCGGCGGTCTCGTCACGCCGCCGCAACCACCAGATCGTCAGCAGGATGGCCGGCACGCCGAGCAGCGCGGCGTAGTTGAAGAACACCGTGTAGCCGGACGCTTCCACCACCTCGCCGGAGAAGCCGCCGATGAACTTGCCGGGCAGGGTCATCAGCGAGCTGAACAGGGCGTACTGCGTGGCGCTGAAGTTGCGGTTGGTGAGGCTCGACATAAAGGCGATCAGCGCCACGTTGGCGAAGCCGCCGAACAGGTTATCGGCGCTGATCACCGCCGCCAGCCAGGCCAGTGACACCCAGCGCACCTGCTCCGGATCCACCGGCACCTCGGTAACCGGCGAATAGGTGGCCATCACCGCGAACAGCAGGTTGGTCAGCGCCACCCCCACGGCCCCCACCAGCAGGGAGCGGCCCAGGCCGTAGCGCAGCACCGCGAGCCCGCCCACGGCGGAGCCCAGCATGGTCATGAAGAAGCCGAAGAACTTGGCCACCGTGGCGATCTCGTTCTTGGTGTAGCCGATGTCCAGGTAGAAGGGGTTGGCCATCACGCCCATGGTGATGTCGCTGATCCGGTAGATCGCCACCAGCGCCAGCAGGCCCAGGGCGATCCGCCCGTAGCGGCCGAAGAAGTCCCGGAACGGAGCGATCAGAGCGGTTTCCAGCCACTGTTTCGGGTCGCGCCCAAAGCTTTCCCGGGGCGGCGTGTTCGGCTCGCGGATAATCAGGGTGGTGACGATGCCCACGCCCATCAGCCAGGCCATGGCGTGGTAGGCGCCGTTCCACGAATCATAGCTGGCGATGTAGAAGGCGCCAGCGCCGGCCACCAGCATGGCGGTGCGGTAGCCGAAGATGTAGGTGGCGGCCATGGCGCCCTGGAAGGACTCGTCGGCGGAATCGATGCGGTAGGCGTCGATGCAGATGTCCTGGGTGGCGGAGCAGAACGCCACCAGCAGCGCCAGCTGGGCGAAGCGCTCCAGGTGGCCCACCGGCTCCACCAGCGCCATCGCCGCCAGCGACAACGCGATGCCCACCTGGGCCAGCAGCAGCCAGCCGCGCCGCTGGCCGAACAGGCGGTTCAGCAGCGGCAGCTTGAGCCGGTCCACCACCGGCGCCCAGAACACCTTGATGGAAAACATGATGCCCACCCAGCTGAAGTAGCCGATGGCGGCCCGGTCCACGTCCGCGTCCGCCAGCCACGCGGACAGGGTGGAGAACACCAGCAGGTAGGGCAGCCCCGCGGAGAACCCCAAGAACAGCATCACCACCACGCGGGGGTGGCTGTAGAGCTGCCAGGCGGTGCGGAACGTATCGCTCAGGGGAGGCATGGCTTTCCCGTACTTATTCGGATCGGTCGGCGAAAGCGGACATAGTCCCGGTTTGCGCGGCGCAGCACAACACGGGCCCGGGAACATTTAACAACCGCCGCCACCCCGGACGCCACGCCGCGATTGTGGCCGGCCGCCGGCGCGCCTAGCATAGCGCCATGACCACGCCAGCCTCCCCCGACCACGCCGAACCCTGGTACCTGCTGGGCGCCGGCAACATGGGCCTGCTCGCCGCCCACTACCTGCAGCGCGCCGGCTTCACCGTCATCGCCCTGCGCCACGACGACACGCCGATTCTGGAACGTACCCTGATTCTCCCGGACGGGGACAGGGTGCGACTGCAACTCTTGTGCGAGCCACTTGTGGCCCACGAAACGGAGCTTTTGTGCGAGCGGGCCCCGCCCGCAAAAGGGGCGAAGCCCCGGCAGGATCCCAGAGCCCGCTCTAACGACAGCACCAACAACGCCTCTGGTATCCCGCCGGCCGGCTCTGCCGGCCTTTCGCGGGCAAGGCCCGCTCCTACAAGGTCCGCTGCCACAACCGAGAGCACCACAATCCGGCGGCTGGTGGTGGCCTGCAAGGCGCCGTTTTCGGCGGCGGCGTTAAGCGGGTTGCCGCTGGCGGCGGACGCCACCGTGCTGCGGCTGCAGAACGGCCTGGGCAGCCTGGACGGGCTGCTGCCCGCCGGCGCGCGCAGGGTTGAAGTGGTCAGCGCCTCGGCGGTGAAGCGCGACGGCGACGCCCACCGTGTGGTCGCCGAGAATGACACCTGGATGGGAGAAAGCGCCGCCGTCGGTCCGGGCAAAGGCACCACGGCGCCACCGGCCTGGTTCAACACCCTCACCCCGCATTGGCCGAAGCTGCACTGGCCCGACGATTTCCGCCACCGCCAGTGGCGCAAGCTGGTCGGCAACGCGGTGATCAACCCGCTCACCGGCCTGCACGACGTGGCCAACGGGCACATCTTCGAGGACCCGGCGCTGGCCGCCGAGGCCAAACAACTGGCCCGCGAAGCGGACCGGGTGCTCACCGCCCTGGACCCCACCTGGCCCGGCGACTCCCTGCCCGGCGTCCGCGCGCTGGCCGAAGCCACCGCCGGCAACACCTCCTCCATGCGCGCCGACATGCAGGCCGGCGCCGTCACCGAAATCGACGCCATCAACGGCTGGCTGCTGCGCCAGGCCGACGTCCTCGGCCTCGATTTGCCTGCGCATCGCCGCATTATTGCGGCGGTCAAAGCTCGGCATCCCTGACGGGATCTTTTGTGCGAGCGGGCCTCGCCCGCGAAAGGGGCGAAGCCCCGGCAGGATCCCAGAGGCTCTTCTAATGGCAGCACAAAACAGCGTTTCTGGAATCCCGCCGGCCGGCTTTGCCGGCCTTTCGCTTGCAAGCAAGCTCCCACAAGCCCGCCCCCACAAACTCCGCGAAAGTTGTGCCGGGGCCGGCGTTGCTCTATGTTTGCCACCGCTTCAGGTGTACGGGAAGCCGGTGAAAGGCCGGCGCTGCCCCCGCAACGGTATGAGGTAGCCGTTACCACAACGCCACCAGGCACGTCCTGGGAAGGCGGTAACGGCGTCACCCCTCGAGCCCGGAGACCGGCCTGTCGCCACTGGCGCGCCCCCGCCGACCACGGCCGGGGCGCACCCCATGTACGGAGGGTGCATCGGGAGGACAATACTATGCATACCCACCCCCTTAAGGTGGCCGCCGCTGTAAAGCTGGCTCTGGCCACGGCTTGCCTGTACGTGCCTGTGACCCAGGCCGACAACACACTCGCCCCGGTGGAAGTCACCGGCTCGCGCACCGCCAGCGTGGCGCGGGAACTGCCCACCGGCACCCTGATCCTGGACCGCGACACCATCGAGGCAATGCCCGCCAATAATCTGGCGGACGTGCTGGACACCCTGGGCGGCGTCCAGGTGCGTCGCAATTTCGGCATCAACGGCGCCCGCGCCACCATTGATATGCAGGGCTTCGGCGCCAACGCCACCTCCAACACCCTGGTGCTGCTCAACGGCCGCCGCTACAGCAACGTGGACCTGTCCGGCCCGGACATCGCCTCGATCCCGCTGGCGGCGATCGAGCGCATCGAAGTGCTGCCCGGCGCCGGTGCCGCGCTGTACGGCAACGGCGTGGTCGGCGGCGCGGTCAACATCGTCACCCGCGAGCGCTACCGGAACCAGGCCGGCGTGGAAGTCACCGGCGGCAGCTTCAGCACCACCGGCGGCAGCCTGTGGGCCACCGGCCACCATCAGGGTGAAAGCGGCGGCGACAACCACACCAGCGCCGCCGCCTCGGTGCAGGCCCTGCACAGCGACGGCTACCGGGAGAACAACGACCTGCAGCAGCGCAACGCCTTCGCCGACCTGCGCACCCGCCGCGACGACCTGACCTTCTACCTGACCGCCACCGGCGAGCGCCAGAACCTGGACCTGCCCGGCGGCCGCACCGTCAACCTGGCCACCGGCGAGAACCTGTTTGAGGACGATCCGGACGGCGCCAACACCCCCTATGACTGGGCCGACCAGGACACCATCACGGTGATGCCGGGCATGAACGTGCGCATCGGTGATCACAGCCGCCTGCATCTGGATTTCTCCGGCCGCCGCAAGGAACAGAGCTATTACTTTTTTGATCCGGGCTTCCCGACCTATGGCGAAACCGACGTGGACAGCTACAGCGTCAATCCGCGCTTTACCAGCCAGTTCCAGGCCGCCGGCCTGACCCACAACACCACGGTGGGCTGGGATTTGTACGACTACCGCCTGGAGAACCGCAGCGCCGCCGGCAAAGGCGACATCGGCGACCCCACCAGCACCAAGGACCTGGACCAGCGGCAAACCGCCTGGTATTTCCACGACGTCATGACCCTGGATCGCTGGTCGTTCACCCTGGGCGCGCGCCGCCTGAACGTGGACACCGAGACCGAAACCACCGGCTTCAGCGCCGGCCAGGGCGAGGACAGCCAGGACGCGGAAATGTACGAAGGCGGCGTGCGTTACCACTTCGACGGCGGCCTGGACGTGTTCGCCGGTGCCCAGCGCAGCGTGCGCATCGTCAACGCCGACGAAATCACCCCGGACGACGAACTGCTGGAGCCGCAAACCGGCGAGCAGTACACCCTGGGCGCCAGCTGGCAAAAAGGCATCCAGACCTCGACGCTGACCGCCTGGCAGGGGCGCTTCGACAACGAAATCGTCTTCAATCCTTATGCCGGCGGCTTCGGGTCCAACGTCAACCTGGAAGACCGCACCCTGCGCCGTGGCGTGAGCCTGAACAGCCGCTGGCGGCTGGACCGCGACCTCACCCTGGTGCTCAACGGCACCCTGCAACGGGCCGAGTTCGACGAGGGCGAATGGGAAGGCAACGACGTGCCGCTGGTGTCGCGCCAGCTGTTCTACGCCCAGGCCAACTGGCAGGCGCTGCCCTGGCTGGAGCTGTCCCTGGCGCACCGCTACGTGGGCAAGCGCCGCTTCGACAACGACCAGCCCAACGACTTCCAGCAGATCGACAGCTACCGGATGACCGACCTGGAGGCCACCGCCCGTTATCAAAATGCCTACTTGCGCATCGGGGCCTATAACCTGGAGGATGAACTGGCGGCGGATTACGGCGTCAAAGCCACCAACAACCTCAGTTATAACGCCTACCCCCTGCCGGAACGGCACTACCGGGTAAGCCTGGGAATGGAATTCTGACCATGAGCGACGGCAAGGACGACAAAACCCGCATCAACCGGGTGATCACACGCAGCGGCGACGACGGCCGCACCGGCCTGGCCGACGGCAGCCGGATCGCCAAGGATCATCCGCGCATCCAGGCCCTGGGTGCGCTGGACGAGCTGAACAGCGGCCTGGGCGTGCTGCGCGCCCGGGCCCTGGACGACGATCTGGACGCGTTGCTGGAGCGGGTCCAGCACCTGCTGTTCGATCTGGGCGGCGAACTGGCGGTGCCCGGCACCGTCACCCTCACCGACGACGATCTCGTGGAAGTGGAATCCCAGGCCGACATGCTCAACGCGGAACTGGCGCCGCTCAAGGAATTCGTGTTGCCCGGCGGTCATCCCGACGCCGCCTGGTGCCATCACTGCCGCACGGTGGCCCGGCGCGCCGAACGGGACCTGATCGCGGTCGGCGACGACGACCAGATCAACCCGGTCAGCCGCGCCGTGCTCAACCGCGTCGGCGATCTGCTGTTCGTGATGGCCCGCGCCATCAACCTGCGTACCGGCACCGATGAGCCGCAATGGGTGCGTCGCCAGGATCGTTAACGGCCTTGTGGGAGCGGGCCTTGCCCGCGAAAGGGTGGCTTATAGCCACCCGGCAGGGATACCAGAAGCGTTGTTGGCACCATCGTCGGAAAGGCCTCTGGAATCCTACCGGGAGCTTCGCTCCCTTTCGCGGGCAAGGCCCGCTCCCACAAATTGGCTACCACCCATCATGAACAATTTTGCTTCGAGGCCTCTCAAACTAAACGGATAGCCATTAAGAATCAGGCGGTTATTCCTCCTGCAATACTCTAAAAAATCCAGCAAAAAACGGGACATATTAATCGCCGACAGCGCCCAGACCTCCGGGCGTTTATCAATTTTTGGTATGCCATCAACCGTACGCCCCGGGAAGCCGACCTGGTAAAACCCTACCCGTTCACATAGGAAATGCAGATCCAGCTTTGCTTCCCAGCTGTACGCCTGGAAAATTCGACCAAGCGAATAAGAAACGCGGCTGTCCATCATCATCATATCGGGTATAAGGCAGCCCCATACCTTAGACCAGCCGGAGTTCATATAGATGACTCCTTCATGGTCACCGACTTTCAAAAGAGCAACATGCTCTCTTATCACTCTCAGCAAGGACCGAGACTCATAAAGTTTCTCAACGGTAGGTTTGTTGTGCCTTCTCAAGCCGACTGGATAATAAACCCTTGCCCAGTCCATGATCGCCGATACAGCGGCCAAGCAACGGTCCTCGTCTTCCTGATCCAACGCCAGGGCCAGCTCGTTGCCGGCCACCGAAAGAGTATGCGTGGCATCGGATAGCGAAACACCGGTGCCATGCCGGTCATGGAGCCATTGATACTTTTGCCTCAGACTGAAGCGCCAGAAGTACTCCGAATTACAGGCTTCCAAACGCAACGCTAGAAAGTGGAATAAATCTTCCTCAAACTCCGCACCTTCCACCTTCATTGCTTGGCGAAGAACCGCGCTTTTGGACTCGGTCAGATGGAAAACGCATTGTTTGAGATCGGCGAGCCTGTCGTAACGGCGTGGATCCTTGAGCTGGTAAAACCGGTCATGGGCACCCGCACTGTCACTGCAGAACTTCTGAATAAAGCGCAGACAAGAGAATGTCTTACCGGGAGCCGAGATACCAGGTATCGAAAAGCTCGCAAGATCAAGAAGATCTTTATAGCCAAAAGACTTTGGCAGCCTCCCCGCGTTCCGGAACATGATGTCATGATGGAACATGCGCTTTTCTATCTTCGGGTCTTTACGCGGAAATGTCATACTCTTCCAGAAACCGGTAATTATTCTCTAGCCAGTGCTGGAAACGGCGGCGTAGTTCTTCGTCGCTGGGCACCGGCACCTGTATCCATTCGCAGCGTTGACGCACGCCCAGCCGGAACGCTTCGAACGCGCCGTGCCGGCGCATGGAAAACCATTTCTTTTGCCCGCGCTGCGCGGTCACCGACACATTGATGCCTTTGGGTTTTTGGCGGCGCGTGACGGTGATACCGATGATGCCGAAGCTGTTGTCTTTAGGTTTCAGGCTGCCCAGTTCATTGACGGAGACACGTCTCAGCTTCGGCGGCGCTCCGAGAGTGCCCCAACGCTTGAGTGCTCCCAACTGTGCATCCCGCCAGTCCAAAGCCGCGCCGAGGGCGGCGTATTTATCCCGATACCGACTGTCTCTGAAGCACTTCCTGAACTGCTTTCTACGACCCTTTTCGTCGACATAGGGCAGTGCACACCACCAGAATTTGCAGGCCTCCTTTCGGTAAACGTAGAGGTGCCGATTCCCCGTTTTTTCCGTATCAATATCGTCCATTTTTCAAGAAATCCTTATTATAGGAACAATTTTATCTGTCCCATTTTTTATATTTTTTTGTGCGCGAAAACCTAACATCACCCTGACATTAACTTCCACATTAATTTGGCTAATGAGACAGACCCGGTGGTCATATATAGGGGGCGCTTGCGATTTTGAAAGAATGTGCAAGGCGCTGGGTCGCGGGGCCGGCAGGGCTTAGACTGGCGGTTCCGTTATTCTGGCGAGGTCCGCCGGCCGACCATGGGCATACGCAACAAGCTTTTCCTCACCTTTCTCGGCACCTTCGTGGTGCTGATCGTGGCCGCCAGCGGTTTCTATTTCTTTGCGTTCGAGCAGAGCCTGCGCAAGTACATCGACGAGCGCCAGCAGGCCCAGGTGGAGCGCCTGGCCGACCACCTCGGCGTGCTGTACGCGCAACGGGGCAGCTGGGACTTCCTGCTCAGCGACCCGCGGGTGCTGGGCCGGCTCTACTGGCTGGCCGGCGACCGCAACACCGACACCGAGCCGGGCAAGCGGGACCGCCGCGACGCGCCCCGCCATCTGACTCTGCTGACGGCGGACCGGCGCCCGTTGATCGGCCCGCCGCCGACGCAACAGTTCAGCCGCCTGGTGCCGATCCGCACCGACAACGATCTGGTGGGCTGGCTGGCCTACCCCGACCAGGAAGCGATCCGCGACAAGCTTGACCGGCGCTTCCAGGAGCGCCAGCTCAATTTCGCCGGCTGGATGGCTCTGGTGGGCCTGGCCCTGTCGCTGCTGGTGTCCTGGCTGCTGGCGCGCCACCTGGTGGCGCCGGTAACGGCACTCAGCGCCCACACCCGCAAGCTGCGCGAAGGCGACTATCAGACCCGGCTGGGCAGCCGGCGCCGCGACGAGCTGGGGGATCTGATCCGCCATGTGGACAGCCTGGGCGAGCGCCTGGACCAGGGCCAGAAAGCCCGCCAGCGCTGGTTTTCGGACATCGCCCACGAGCTGCGCACGCCGTTGTCGGTGCTGCAGGGCGAGCTGGAAGCGGTGGTCGACGGCGTGCGGCCGCTCAACCACGAGACCATCGCGGCGCTGGAATCCGAGGTGCGTCAGCTCACCCATCTGGTCAGCGACCTGCATGACCTGGCCCTGGCCGACGCCGGCAACCTGCGCTATCACTTCACCGCACTGGATCTGGACACGCTCTGCGAGGACGCCGTGGACGCGGTGCGCCCGGCGTTCGGCCGCCGGCGCATACGCCTGCGCACCGACCTGAGCCCGGCGCGGGTCAACGGCGACCCGGTGCGCCTGCGCCAGCTGCTGGACAACCTGCTGCAGAACAGCCTCAAGTACACCGACGAAGGCGGCGAGGTGCACCTTACCCTGGGCCGCGACGGCGACGACTGGCGCCTGACCCTGAACGACAGCGCCCCCGGCGTGCCCGACGACGCCCTGCCGAAACTGTTCGATCACCTCTACCGGGTGGAAAGCTCGCGCAACCGCCAGACCGGCGGCGCCGGCCTGGGGCTGGCCATCGCCCGGCGCATCGTCGAAGCGCACGGCGGGACGATGGAAGCGGACCATAGCCCCCTGGGCGGTCTCAGAATCACGGTGCGGCTGCCATTGTAGGAGCGGGCCTCGCCCGCGAAAGGGAGCGAAGCTCCCGGCAGGATTCCAGAGAGGCTGTTTGTACCGCTGTTAGAGAGGGCGCTGGAATCCTGCCGGGTGGCTTATAAGCCACCCTTTCGCGGGCGGGGCCCGCTCCCACAAGTCTTGCTCCCACAAGGTGGGCTTCCACAGCGAATGAAAGGAACGGAACATGGCGAAAATACTTATCGTCGAGGATGAGCCCCGGTTGGCGCAATTGCTGGCGGACTATCTGCGCCACAGCCATTTCGAGCCGGAGCAGACCGGCAGCGCCGCCGACGCCGAACAGCGCGTGCGCGACGGTGATTTCGACGCGGTGCTGCTGGACCTGATGCTGCCCGACGGCGACGGCATGGAAGTGTGCAAGGCGATCCGCCGTTTCTCCCAGGTGCCGATTCTGATGATCACCGCCCGGGTGGAAGAAGTGGACCGGCTGCTGGGCCTGGAGATCGGCGCCGACGATTACATCTGCAAGCCGTTCAGCCCCCGGGAAGTGGTGGCGCGGGTCAAGGCGGTGCTGCGCCGCGCCGGTAACGCCGCCCAGCCCCCGGCCGAGGGCGGCCTGGCCCTGGACCGGCACCGTTTCGAGGCGGTCCACGACGGCGCCCGGGTGGCGCTCACCGCGATCGAATTCGAGCTGCTGGCGGCGTTGTCCCGCCAGGCCGGGCGCATCTGGACCCGCGACCAGCTGATGGACGTGATCTACTCCGACCACCGGGTGGTGTCCGACCGCACCATCGACAGCCATATCCGCAAGTTGCGGCGCAAACTCAGCGAAGGCCTGACCGGCGACCACGACTGGATCGGCAGCGTCTATGGCGTCGGTTATCGATTGCAAAATCCTGATGAAGAGGCTTGAACCCGGTCAGCTGCAAGCTACAAGCTGCAAGCCACAAGCAGGCCGTTCTGGCGGCGAAGCCGGTCTGATCGGCACGGCTTGCTTGTGGCTTGCAGCCTGAAGCTTGTAGCGATGTTTCCACATTCGCTGCATCGTGGCTGCACAATGTAAGGCCAATCTATAAGGGAATCCGGATACTCCGGAGCGTTACTCAAGGAGCAAGACGATGAAAAAACTGATGATTGTCACGCTGACTCTGTTCTCCGCCGCGGCCTTCGCCGGCTCACCGATGGAAAAAGGCGCCGACCGCCACGTTCAGAGAATGACCCAGGAGCTGAACCTCAATGAGGAGCAGCAGCAGGAAGTGCGCGAAATCTACCGCGAGAAAGGCGAAGAGATGCGCGAGCTGCACAAGGAAACCCAGGAAGAGGTCCGTGACGTGCTGAACGACGAGCAGCGCGCTCAGTACGATCAGCACCAGAAAGACCGTATGGAAAAATGGGAAGAAAAGAAGGAAAAGTGGAAAGAGCGCCACGGTAAAAACTGATAGCGCCCTCTCTTTTCTTCAAAAAAACCCGGCCTCAGGCCGGGTTTTTTATGCCACAACGTTACAACAGGGCCCGCCGCATGTCGCCGAGCAGGCCGCTGAGGTAGGTGGTGAAGCGCGCCGCGTCGGCGCCGTCGATCACCCGGTGGTCGTAGGAGAACGACAGCGGCAGCATCAGCCGGGGCTGGAAGGCGGTGCCGTCCCACACCGGTTTGGTGTCGGAACGGCTGACGCCGAGAATCGCCACCTCCGGCCAGTTGACGATGGGCGTAAAGGCGGTGCCGCCGATGCCGCCCAGCGACGAGATGCTGAAGGTGGCGCCTTTCATATCCGCCGGTGACAGTTTGCGGTCGCGGGCCTTGGCCGCCAGCTCACCGATTTCCGTGGCGATCTGGCTGAGCCCCTTCTTGTCCGCGTCGCGCAGTACCGGTACCACCAGGCCGTTGGGCGTGTCCACGGCGATGCCGATGTGCACATAGTCCTTCAGGATCAGTGCCTCACCGGACGGCTCCAGCGAGCTGTTCACCCTCGGGAATTGGCGCAACGCCCGCGCGCAGGCCTGCACCAGAAACGCCAGCATGGTGAGCTTGACGCCCTCTTTCTCCAGTGCCTTGTTCTGGCTTTTGCGGAACGCTTCCAGCTCGGTGATATCCGCCTCATCGAACTGAGTGACGTGGGGAATGGTGACCCAGCTGCGGTGCAGATTGCGGGCCGCCACCTTGCGCAGCTTGTTGAGCTCGTCCCGTTCCACCGGCCCGAATTCGCTGAAGTCGATCTCCGGCAGATCCGGCGCGCCGGCACCGCCGGCGGCGGCCGGCTGTTCCATGCGCTGCTTGATGTGGGCGTGCACGTCTTCCTTGAGAATGCGGTCCTTGGGGCCGCTGGGCGGCACGGTGCCGAGATCGACGCCGGTTTCCCGGGCCAGCTTGCGCACCGCCGGACCGGCGTGGACGTTCCTGGACGGACGGCCGGCCGCGGCGGCGCCGGATTTGGCCGGGTGTTCGCCGATGCCTCCGGAATCCTGCGTGCTGGACGCTTCGCGGGCAGGCCCGCTCCCACCAGGCTCGCTTTCACCGGGCTTGCTGTCGCCGGGCTTGCTGTCGCCGGACGTCTCTTCGGCGGGCTGGTCATCACTGGATTCGTCTTCGCCACCGCCGGTGGTTTCCAGCACCATCAGTTCGGTACCGGAGGTGATCTTGTCGCCGGTTTTCACCAGCAGCTTTTTCACCGTGCCGGCGGCCGGGCTGGGGATTTCCAGGGACGCCTTGTCGGATTCCAGCACCAGAATGGTCTGTTCCGCTTCCACGGTGTCGCCTTCGCTCACCGACAGCTCGATGATTTCCGCTTCGTCGATGTCGCCCAGGTCCGGGGCGGGGACGGTTTGTTCGCGGGCAGGCCCGCTCCCACCAGACCCGCTCCCATCAGACTCTCTCTCACCGGATCCTTTGCCATCAGACCCGCTGTCGTCGGGTTCACTGTCCTCTTGTTCGTTGTCCGTTGATGCGCTCTCATCGGAGTCGCCGTCATCGGAGGCCTGGTCGTCGGCGCCGGCTTCGGTGTCCAGCTCCAACAGGGGGTCGCCTTCCTTGACCCGGTCGCCGGCTTTCACCAGCAGTTCGAGAACGGTGCCGGCTTTCGGGCACGGCACTTCCACGGACGCTTTGTCGGACTCCAACACGACAATGGTGTCTTCGGCTTCGACGCTGTCGCCTTTTTTGACGGACACCTCGATGACGTCAACAGGATCACTGCTGCCCACATCGGGTACCCGGATGGTTTCCTTGCTCATGGCAGGCTCCTTATGAGATCACCGGGTAGGGTTTTTCCGGGTCGATGCCGTATTTCTGGATCGCTTCCTTAACGGTGGCGGCGTCCACTTCGCCTTCGTCCTTGAGGGCGCTGAGCGCCGCCAGGACCACGAAGTAACGGTCCACTTCAAAGAAGTGCCGCAGCTTGGCGCGGGAATCACTGCGCCCGTAGCCGTCGGTGCCCAGCACCCGGTAGGGCGCTTTGATCCAGGGGCGGATCTGGTCGGCGTAGGCCTTGATGTAATCCGTCGAGGCGATCACCGGCCCCTGGCGCTTGTCCAGACACTGCTCGACCCAGGTGGGCGCGACTTTCATATCCGGCTTGAGCAGGCGGTCGCGGTCGGCGCGCAGGCCTTCGCGGCGCAGCTCGTTGAAGCTGGTGACGCTCCATACGTCGGCGGCCACGCCGAAGTCCTCGCGCAGCAGCTCCGCCGCCGCTTCCACTTCGCGCAGGATGGTGCCGGACCCGAGCAGCTGCACCCGCTTGGCTTTCTTGCCGCCCTTGCCCTTGCCTTCGCGCAGCAGGTACATGCCCTTGCGGATGCCTTCCTCGGCCCCCTTGGGCATGGCGCCGTGCAGGTAGTTTTCGTTCATCAGCGTGAGGTAGTAGAAGACGCTCTCTTCCTCCTCGTACATGCGGCGCAGGCCGTCCTGCAGAATCACCGCCAGCTCGTAGGCGTAGGTGGGGTCGTAGCTGACGCAGTTGGGCACCGTGCTGGTGAGCACGTGGCTGTGGCCGTCCTGGTGCTGCAGGCCCTCGCCGTTGAGGGTGGTGCGCCCGGCGGTGCCGCCCAGCAGGAAGCCGCGCGCCTGGCTGTCGCCGGCGGCCCACCAGAAGTCCCCGGTGCGCTGGAAGCCGAACATGGAGTAGTAGATAAAGAACGGCATCAGCGTGAAGTCGTGCACGCTGTAACTGGTGGCGGCGGCCATCCAGCCGGACATGGAGCCGGCTTCGTTGATGCCCTCCTCCATGATGCGGCCTTTCTTGTCTTCGCGGTAATACATCACCTGGCCGGCGTCCTCGGGCTCGTAGCGCTGGCCCTTGGACGAATAAATACCGAGCTGGCGGAACATGCCTTCCATGCCGAAGGTACGCGCCTCGTCGGGGACGATCGGCACCACCCTATCGCCGATGCTCTTGTCCTTCACCAGGGTGCTGAGCATGCGCACGAACGCCATGGTGGTGGAGATCTCCCGGTCGCCGCTGCCCTCCAGGAAGGATTCGAAGAACTCCAGCTTGGGAATGGTCAGCTTGTTGCTGGCGTGGCGGCGGCGCACCGGCATATAGCCGCCCAGCTTTTCGCGCTGCTCGCGCATGTAGCGCAGCTCCGCGGAGTCCTCGTCCGGCCGGTAATAGGGCACGGTTTCCAGTTCTTTGTCGGTGAACGGCATGTCGAAGCGGTCGCGGAATTCCTTCAGGCTTTCCAGATCCATCTTCTTCATCTGGTGGGTCTTGTTGACCGCTTCGCCGGCACCGGTGGCGTAGCCCTTCACGGTTTTCGCCAGGATCACCGTGGGCTGGCCGGTGTGGTTCACCGCCTCGTGGTAGGCCGCGTACACCTTGAACGGGTCATGGCCGCCGCGATTGAGACGATAAACGTCCTCGTCGCTCATATGCTCGACCATTTTCTTCAGCTCCGGGTATTTGCCGAAGAAATGCTCGCGGGTGTAGGCGCCGCCGTTTTTCTTGTAGGCCTGGTATTCGCCGTCCACCGCTTCGTCCATGCGGCGGCGCAGCAGGCCTTCGGAATCCTTCTCCAGCAGCGGGTCCCAGAGCCGGCCCCAGACCACCTTGATCACGTTCCAGCCGGCGCCGCGGAACAGGCTTTCCAGCTCCTGGATGATCTTGCCGTTGCCGCGCACCGGCCCGTCCAGGCGCTGCAGGTTGCAGTTGACCACGAAGATCAGATTATCCAGCTGCTCGCGGCCGGCCATGGACAGCGCGCCCAGGGATTCCGGCTCGTCCATCTCGCCGTCGCCGAGGAAGGCCCACACCTTGCGCTTGCGGTCCGGAATCAGCTCCCGGTTCTGCAGGTACTTCATGATGTGCGCCTGGTAGATCGCCTGCATGGCGCCCAGGCCCATGGACACGGTGGGGAACTGCCAGTAATCCGGCATCAGCCAGGGGTGCGGATAGGACGACAGCCCCTCGCCGTCCACTTCCCGGCGGAAGTTGTCCATTTGCTGTTCAGTGATGCGCCCCTCCAGGTAGGAACGGGCGTAAATGCCCGGCGCCGAATGGCCCTGGAAGTAGACCAGGTCGCCGGGGTTGTCCTCGTGGGGGGCTTTGAAGAAGTGGTTGAAGCCGACGTCGTAGAGCGTGGCGGACGACGCGAAGGTGGCGATGTGGCCGCCCAGTTCGTCGTCGTTGTCCTTGTTGGCCCGGATCACCATCGCCAGCGCGTTCCAGCGCACCAGGGAACGGATGCGTCGTTCCATGTAGATGTCGCCGGGGATCGGGGCTTCGTCCTTGGGGCGGATGGTGTTGAGGTAAGGGGTGTCGAGGTGGGTGCGGATAACGCCCTGTTCCTGGGCTTCATTGGTGAGGGTTTCCAGCAGCCAGCCGGCGCGTTCGGGCCCCTCCTGTTCCAGCACCGATTCCAGTGCCTCGAGCCATTCCCGGGTTTCTTCCGGGTCCACGTCTTCAAAGAAGTTTCTGTTCTGCATGGGCGCGCGTCCTTTTTCGCAGTGCCTGGCCGGCGCGGGATCGCCGCGACGGCGGGGTAAACGACGGAAACGGCGCGGGGTATATAGGCCGTCTCGTCACCCGATCATAGCAGCAAGAACGGACAGCTTCATGTCCATGAAGGTCGCGGGTTCGAACGGTAGGGGCAGACTGCTTGTGGGAGCGGGCCTCGCCCGCGAAAGGAGGGCTTTAGCCTCCCCGCAGGATTTCAGAGGGGCTGTTTGTGCTGTCGTTAGAATGGTCTCTGGGATCCTGCCGGCAAGCGTAGCTTGCCTTTCGCGGGCTGGGCCCGCTCCCACAAAGATCAGGTGGGCAATACAGCCCAGAGCGCGGCGAAAATAAGCCACACCGCTAGTGCGCGGAGCATCAGCTCCTGGAGGGCTTCGAGGCGGTTGACGCCGGCCTGGAAGGCGGGCTCGTCGCTGTCGGCGTCGCCGCCGAGGGCGGCGTCGGCGGCCAGGGTGAGCAGGCCGCGGCTGTCATCGAGGCGCCAGATGCGCCCGCTCACGGCCTGGGCGACCATGCCGAAATGCCCCACCAGGGCCAGCGCCAGGGTGGTCAGGCGCGCCGGGATCCAGGCCAGGGCGATGTCCAGGCTGCGGGCCCAGTCGCTGTGCTCCGGGTGACGGCGCAGCCAGGCGCGATTGAGCACGAACAGCAGCGCCGCGCCGAAGCCCAGCACCGTGACCCAGAACAGCACCGCGAACAGATCGCCGGCGCGCAGCACGAAGCGGTCGGCCAGATCGTTGAACCAGGCCCGCTCGCTGTCCGGGCCGTCATCCAGCGGCCCGGTGTCGAACGCCCGGGCGGCGCTGCCGGCCAGGGCGTCGCGGTCGTTCATGCGCCCGCGCACCAGCAGGGTGTCCATGCGCCGGAACTCGCTCTCCACGCCGATCAGCCAGAGCAGCAGCACGCCGCCCAGCAGCAGGGTCAGCAGCGCGCCCGCCAGGCCGCACAGCCAGCTGAACAGCAGCGCCACCAGCAGTGTCGGCAACGCCACCGCCAGCCACCAGGCCAGCGCGCCGTCGCCCGGCGACAGCCGGTCGATAAAGCGCTGATGGCGCTCCTCGCGGGTCAACCAAAGCGGCCAGCCGCCGTCGCGACGGCGCAGGGCGAGCACAAGAAGAATAACGAGTAGTTTCATACCCCCGTTTATACCATGTCGGCGCAGGAATTGTAGGAGCGGGCCTTGTGGGAGCGGGCCCCGCCCGCGAAAGGGAGCGAAGCTCCCGGCAGGATGCCAGAGAGGTGTCTAACGGTGTCACAAACAGCGTCTCTGGGATCCTGCCGGCAAGCAGAGCTTGCCTTTCGCGGGCGAGGCCCGCTCCCACAAGGGCTCGGTCCAACCAAGCCGTTAGAGTCGGGTCCAGTCGAAGGCCGGGCCCGGGTCGGTCTTCCGGCCGGGCGCGATGTGCTCGTGGCCGGTGATGGCGTCGTTGGACAGGCGCGGGTAGTGGGCGATCAGAGCGTCGAGCAGCGTGCGCAGGCTGCGGTACTGGGCGTCTTCGAAGGGAACGTGGTCGGCGCCTTCCAGCTCGATGCCGAGGGCGAAGTCGTTGCAGTTGTCCCGGTCGCGCCAGCGGGAGACGCCGGCGTGCCAGGCGCGCTGGTCGCAGGCGACGAACTGCACCAGCTCGCCGTCGCGGCGGATCAGAAAGTGGGAGGACACCTTCAGGTCGCGGATCTCTTCGAAGTATGGGTGTTCGGACGGGTCCAGGCGGTTCTGGAAAAAGGCTTCCACCTGGGGGCCGCCGAACTCTTCCGGCGGCAGGCTGATGTTGTGGATCACCACCAGGGAGATGTCTTCCGGGTCCGGGCGGGCGTTGAAGTTGGGCGACGGCACTTTGCGCGCCTGGTCCACCCAGTGATTGGTGAGCGTCAGCATGGCGCTATTCTCGCGGGCCGGGCCCGCTCCCACAAGGGCCCGCTCGCACAAGACGTCAGGCGCTTTGCAGGCGGCGCAGGTCGCTGATGACCGCTTCCAGGGCGCGGTCGAACAGGGCGCCGTCCTCGATCAGTTTGACCTCGCCGTCGTGGAGCGCCTGGGCCAGGCCGGCGGCGTCGTATTCACGCACCTTGATGCCGCGCCGGTTGATGAACACCAGCTTGGCGCCGTCGCGGATGTTGGCGGCCAACTTGGCGCGCTGCGCGTCCTCGCCGTCGCCGATTTCCAGCCACTGGCCGGCGCGCAGGCGGCGGGCCCGTGCCACCAGCTCGTGGTCGTCGGGCAGCGCCGAGGGGGCCGGCGGCTCGGGCTCCGGCGCCTTGGGCACCGCCACGCGCTCGGTCTCCAGCCCCTTGATCAGGCTGTCGTGGACGGCCAGCAGGTCGTCCAGCAGGGCACGGGTTTCGCCGGCGTCGTACTGAATGGACTCCAGGCCGTGCTCCAGCGCGCGCACCACTTTCGGGCTCAGGTCGCGCAGCTTTTCCAGATCCGCCGGAGCGCGGTGGGGCATCACGCTCCACACCAGCGCGTCCACCACCTTGGCGTAGCGGCGCCAGGTGTCGCTGTCCTCGCCCTGGCGCAGCCAGGTCAGGTAGAGCACCTGCTGCCAGCCCTGGCGCAGCAGGCGCACCGCCACGTCCGGCACCTGGCGGCCGGCCAGACGCGCATCGATGTAACGGCGCACCGCGTCGGCGGCCTGCTCGGCGCGGGCCTTGCCCTCCTCGGCTTCGCGCACCCGCTCGGCGACGCGCTCGGCGCGGGCGCGCTGGTCGCTGAAGAACGACTCGAACTCCGCCAGCAGCTCGCTGAACAGGGCGGCGTCTTCGTCGTAATCGTCGATGATGGCGTGCACCGCCCGGTCAATGCGCTGGTAGGTTTCATCGTCGTAGCCCTGCTGCGGGTCCCACTGGCAACCGGCGCGGGCCAGGGTGTTGAGCAGCAGGCGGGCGTCGTGTTCTTCGTTGCTGAAGAAGGTCTTATCGGCGATCGCCACCTTCAAAAGAGGAATCTGCAGCCGGCCGATCAGCGCCTTGATTTCCGAGGGCAGGCCCTCGTCGTCGAGGATGAAGTCGAACAGCATGGCGACCAGGTTGATGACGTCGTCGTCGGCCTGATCCAGGGCGTGGATGGCCTCGCTGTTCTCGCTCTCGAGCAGGTCGGAAAGCTCGTCCTTAACGCTGCGGTCCTGGGCGTCGGCGCCGCCCTCCAGAGCGTGCTCGAGGCGCTGCAAGCGGGTGAGCAGGCCGAACAGGTCCTGGCTGCTGACCGCCTGCACCGGCGCATCGGCGGTGAGCGGGGCGCCGTTCAGGTGGGCCACGCCGTTGTGCATGATCGCCATGCCGGAGGTGGGCGCGGCGCCACCGCCGGCCACGGGCGCGCCGGTGGGCGCGGACGCACCGGAAGCCGGCGCGCCGCCGGCGGGGCCCAGCCCGCGCAGGGTGGTGAGCAGTTCCTGAAGCAGCCCGAACATGGCGTTATCCGCCGGCGGCGCGGCCGCGGGGCCCTCACCCGCCGAGGGCGCACCGCCGGCGGTGCGGGATTGTTCCGGGGCCGCCGAAGCGCCCGAGCCGGAGGTGCCGGCGCCCGCGCCGCCCTCGCCGGCCGGGCGGCCCCGGGGCACGGGCACGGTTTTCATATCCGGCAGCACGCCGGCGTCGGCCAGCACTTGGTTGGCCTCGTCGACCATGGCGCCGGCTTCGTCCATCACCACCCTCTCGAACAGTTTGAGCACGATCAGGCGGGCGCGGATATCCAGGGACAGCCGCTCCAGGCAGGCGGAGAAACACGCCGCCAGGTTGCGCGGCTCCAGGGGGTTGTTCCGTTCGGTGACGTCGACCTTGCTTTCGAACAGGTACTCGAGGCGGTGCTGGAAGGCGCGCAGGGCCTCGTCGTGGCCCTTGCGGGCGCGGCGGGCCAAGTTGTCCAGGGCGACAGTGGTTTCCAGCTCTTCGTGTTTGACCAGCGCCAGGTCTTCCACCGCCACCTTGCCGGTGGCGCGCTCCCGGTCGTCCGGAGTGCGGGCGCTGTCCTGGAACAGATTACCCAGCGCCTGCCGGAAGCCGGTCTCCAGGGCGCCGCGCTGCAGGCGCAGCTCGCGCATGGCATCGAAGTAGCGGTCGCGCTCGCTGTCGGTCTCTTTCTCGGCCAGATCGAACAGGGTGTCGTCGGCGCCGTCGAGCATGTCCGCCAGCAGTCCGCCGGCGCGCTCGGTAATGCGGTCACGCACGCGCTCAAGCGGCCTGGGCAGGCTCAGCGCGCGGCCTTTACCGCCTTCCAGCGGCTTGAGGCGGGTAACTTTGGACATGGCACACACCTTGGCGGCGACAAACGTGAACTACGAAGCCCACTACGAATTTCCGTACGAAGAGTACCTTAGCACCGCCCTGTGCCGAGAAGTTTGAACCAATCCGCGATTCGGGGAATATCTGGTAACACCGTACAAAGAACCGCGATCGGACTCAATCTGAACCGCTTCCCCTCACCGGTCAATTTCCCTACTCTGGCTATTTTACGGTTGACGGGGCGTGAAGGGCATGACCGAATTTGTTGACCTCCTAAAACAGATCAGCGGCCTGCTGTGGGGCTGGCCGGCGCTGATCCTGATCGCCGGCACCGGCATCTACCTGACCATCCGCCTGACGTTCCTGCCGATCCGCCGGCTGGGCTTCGGCTTCCGTCAGATCGTGGCGCCGGCCACCGGGGTGGGCACCATCGGCGCCGGCGCGGCGCTGGCCACCTCGCTGTCCGCCACCATCGGCACCGGCAACATCGTCGGCGTGGCCACCGCGATCCACTCCGGCGGCCCCGGCGCGCTGGTGTGGATGTGGCTGATCGCCCTGGTGGGCATGGCCACCAAATACGCCGAGGCGGTGCTCGCCGTGCACTACCGGGAAAAAGACAGCCTCGGCCAGTACGTGGGCGGCCCGATGTACTACATCCGCAAGGGGCTGGGCGAGAACTGGGCCTGGCTGGCGCTGCTGTTCGCGGTGTTCGGCATGTTCGCCGGCTTCGGCATCGGCAACACCGTGCAGGCCAACTCCGTGGCCCACGGCCTCAACGACAGCTTCGGCGTGCCCACCTGGGCCACCGGCCTGACCCTGGCGGTGCTGGTGGGCCTGGTGGTGCTGGGCGGCATGAAGCGCATCGCCAAAGTGGCCACCTTCATCGTGCCGTTCATGGCGCTGACCTACCTGCTGGCCGGCCTGTTCGTGCTCGCAGACCACGCCAGCGCCCTGCCCGCCGCCATCGCTCTGTGCTTCAACGACGCCTTCACCGGCACCGCCGCCGCCGGGGGCTTCGCCGGCGCCGCCGTGAAAGAGGCGATCCGCTTCGGCATGGCGCGCGGCATCTTCTCCAACGAAGCGGGCCTGGGCAGCGCGCCCATCGCCCACGCTTCCGCGCACACCGACCACCCCGCCCGCCAGGGCAGCATCGCCATGCTCGGCACCTTTATCGACACCATCGTGGTATGCTCCGTCACCGGTTTGGCCATCGTCGCCACCGGTGCCTGGACCAGCGGCGAGGAAGGCGCGCCGCTCTCCGCGCTGGCGTTTTCCAGCACCTTCGGCACCCTCGGCAACGCGGTGGTGGCCTGCGGCCTGGCGGTGTTCGCCTTCACCACCCTGCTGGGCTGGAGCCTCTACAGCGAGCGCTGCACCCAGTACCTGTTCGGCGACAAGGC
>MDTA01057947.1_pt1 | contig 23203 bp, 23 predicted proteins | sample 811151 | NCBI WGS metagenome assembly MDTA01 (sample SAMN05326648, study PRJNA326480) | marine metagenome | isolation source: seawater | place: Indian Ocean: South | collected 2010
GTGATTAAAATTGAACCTAATAAACATATTTCATAATTATAAAAATATTTCTTTTTTTCTGATTTATAAATTAAATTTTTTAATATTAAAAAAATAAGATATAAAAAGCTAGAAATAATAAACATAAATCCTACAAAACCTGTTTCTGCAAATATTTGAATATAAGTATTATGTGGATGAGTTGAGCAAGAAATTTCCGAAACAAAGTACTTTTCATCTTTGCAAAAATTTCTAAAATTTTTTACTCCAAGCCCAAATAAAAAATTATGTTTAATCATTTTATAAGCAGAATTGTAATGATCTGTATGCTGTTGGGTAAAAATAACTATCTGGTCAAGTTCTCTATTATCATTTTTAATAAATTCTTGAATTTTCATGGTGTTTAAAACTTGAACAAATATCCTGTCAAATGCTTTCGGATTTATTATTGAAGTAATTATTATCAAAATTGTTGAAATACAAACTATTGATAATCTCAATTTTAAATAATTTTTAAAACTTATTAATATAAAACAAAGAAATAACGCAGTTAGGAAGAAAGCTGATCTTTCACCAGATAAATAAATTACTAAAATTGTTAATGGAAATATTAAATATAAAATATATTTTAATAAATATTTTTCTTTCTTAAAAAAATTTTTTTTTTCAACTGAATATAGGTATATAGCTAAAAAAATTGGAAGAAGACGAGACAGATAACTTCCTAATATTAACTCATCCTTAAATAAACTTGACACTCTATAGTTTACTATTGTTTTATATCCCAATATATTTTTACCATTGAAGTACTGATATATTCCATCAGTTGAAAGAATTATAAAACAAATAAGTAAACTAAAAAAAATATATTTAAGAATTTTATCATTTCTATTTAATATAAAAACAATTGCATAAACAAATATACCAAATCTTAAGTATGCTAATGAAATTTTTATAGAATCAAAATTTGTATTAATTAAAATACTATTTATTGATATATAAATCCAGAAAAGAAAAAAAACCTTAAAAAAATAATCATTTAAAAGTTCATATTTTTTATATTTAATTATCATTGTAATGAATATTAATGAAATAATTGTAATCGAAAAATCTACAAGAAAAGGGCCCGATATAAGTGAGAATGGTAAGAAAATTAATAAAAAACATTGAAGTTTGATATACCACTCAATTTTTTTATTTTTAATTATGCTGTTTATCAATTTATATATTTTATTTTAAATTATTGGTTAATAGTATACTTTAAAAATAATTTTTAAATCATTAAAGTGCTTAAAAATCAATTCAATGATTAATCTATTTTTTTATTTTGGAATAATTCATTTTATATCAATTTTGTTTTGTTTTTATTTATTTAAAAAATTATATCTATTTGATATTCCAGATTTAAAAAGAAAAATTCATAAAAAACCAATTCCATATAGTGGTGGGTTATCGATCTTTTTAACCTTAGTAATAATAATAAAATTTTATAATTTTAATGATAATTTAGAGAACATAATAATTTATAGCTCAATAATAATTTTTTTTGGCTTAATTGACGATAAAATAAAAATTAAACCTTTGACAAAACTATTAATTATATTTGTTCCAGTTAGTTTCATAACTTTAAATTATATGAGCCTATCTAATCTAGGTTACTACGAGAATATAGGGTTTATATCTTTGGGGAAATTCGATATAATATTTTCAATTCTTGCTGTATCTCTAATAATCAATTCATTCAATTATATTGATGGTATTGACGGTTTGGCATTATCTCAATTCTTTATATCTTTTGCATATTTGGCTTTTTTAATAAAAAATTCTGATCAAAGTATGCTTTTTTATTTAATTTTACTCTTAGTTTTCATAAATATTTTTTTTAATTTTTCACTCTTTAAAAAAATAAAATTTTTTTTGGGAAATTCGGGAAGCATGTTATTAGGTATTATTTTAGCCTTTTTTTCTATCTATTTATATGAATATGAAAAAATTCATCCCTCATACGTAATTTGGTCCTTGTATTTATATGTATTTGAATTTTTTGCAGTTTCTATAATTCGTATAAAAAATAAAAAATCATTATTTGATGGAGGAAATGATCATGTGCATCATTTACTATTTTTAATTTTTAATAAATCACATTTGCTAACAACGATTTTTTTATTTTTTTGCTCTTTATTGATTATGATTTTTTCATACTTTTTAAATAAGCATTTTCCAAATTATATTTCTATATTTCTTTTTATTACTACGTTTTTGATATACTTAAAAATAAGAATTTATTTAAATACAAATATAAGAAAAATTACTAAAAATAAATTTTAGCTTAAACTACTTTTTAAACCATACTTTTTTATTTACTAAATTAGTATAACTCAAAATTATTTTAATCATTTTATGAGATACAGACTCTGGCAAATAGTCAAAAACTTTATCTCTTTTCCTCAATTTAAAACTTTTTGTAACAAAACTAACAGATCTGTAAACATCTAATTTTTTCAAGCCGCACATAATTAATGTTCCTGCATCCATACCTTCGGGTCTTTCGTGCGAATTTCTTATAGTTACTGCTGGAAAATTTAAAATATCACTTTCTTCAGTTATTGTGCCGCTATCAGATATGGTGCAAAAGGAATTTATTTGTAGAAAGTTATAATCTAAAAAACCCATTGGCTTAAGAAATATTAAATTTTTATTAACAATCTTTTTTGCCTTGCTTAATCTTAGCTTGGTCCTTGGATGAGTTGAAATAATACATTTCATTTTAAATTTTTTACTTAAGTAATCTAATGTATCCATTATATCGTTAAGATTATTAATATCATCAACATTTTCTTCTCTATGAAAACTAAATAAAAGATAATTTTTTTTTTTTAGTTTTAATTTTGATAAAATTTTTGATTGTTTTATTCTTTTTAAATTTAAACTTAAAACTTCTCTCATGAAAGAACCTGTTTTAATTATAAATTCAGAATTTATTCCCTCTAAAATCAAATATCTTCTTGCATGCTCTGTCAAAACTACATTAACATCACTTACATGGTCGATTATTCTCCTATTAACTTCTTCTGGAATCTTTTCATCAAAACTTCTATTACCTGCTTCTAAATGAAAAATAGGAATTTTTTTTTTTTTTCAACGCTATTGCAGACAAGCAACTATTGGTATCACCATAAATGATAGCACAAGTCGGTTTAATCTTGTCTAAAATATCATCTAATTTTATCATTAAATTACCAATATTTTTAAGAGGTGTTCCCAAATTAATATTTAAAAAATGGTTTGGCTTTCTAATTTTTAAATCTTTGAAAAAAATTTCATTTAACTCATAATCATAGTTTTGTCCTGTATGGAGTAGAAAATGATCAAAATTTTGATCAAGAATTTTAATTGTGGCAGATAATTTTATTAGCTCTGGTCTTGTTCCAACAATTGTTAATATCCTCATCCTATTAATTTAAAATTAAAGTTTTTATCTATTATATTAGTTTTGATTAATATTTGTTTTAATGTTGATTTAGAGACATTTTTGCTTTCTGAGGAATATTGACTCGATATTGGATTAATTTTTTTTTTATTTACTAGCTCTGGAAGCATAGGTAAAATTTTATAAAATTTTTTAAACTTAAATGCATGTCTTGCTTCCTCAGATGTTACCATAACCTCGTGTAACTTTTCTGCAGGTCTTTCACCTATTTCTATAATTTTACCGTTATAATTTTTATTTTTTGACAAAATTTCCGCTAAATCTATTATTTTACATGAAGGCGCACTTGGGACTATTAATTCACCTTTTTTACCATATTTTATTGCAAACATTACTGTATTGACCGCATCATCAAGTGATAATAAAAATCTTGTCATTTTCTTATTAGTAATTGTTAAGTTTTTCTGATTTTGAATTTGACTAATAAAAAGTGGTATTACTGATCCTCTGGAAGCTATTACATTTCCATATCTAACAGTTACAACCCTAGTTTTCTTTAAAAAAATATTAGAAGCGATTAATATTCTTTCCTGTATCGCTTTTGTCATTCCCATTACATTAACAGGTGCTGCTGCTTTGTCAGTGCTTATACCAATTATTGTTTCAACAGGAAAATTATGTTCGTTAATTGCTCTAACTATATTAAGAGATCCAGTACAATTTGTTGAAATAGCTTGATCTGGAAAATATTCACAAACAGGCACATGTTTTAAAGCTGCACAGTTTATTATGATATCTACATCTTTTAAAGCTGAACAAACATCTTTATAATCTCTAATATCTCCAATTCTAAATTCTAAAAGTCTTTTAAAATTATTAAATATTATTGAGTCAGATTTTTTTAAGCTATTTAACCATTTAACGCGCATGTCATGTTGTTTGCTTTCATCTCTTGAAAATACAATTAATTTTTTAGGTCTTCCCATTTCATTTGATAAAATTCTTTCAACTAACCTTTGACCTAAAGATCCAGTTCCGCCAGTGATAAGAACACTTTTATTTTTTAAAATCATCTATTCCCCGTATTGTATAAGTCACATATCATTTTTTTCCAAGTTGGTACTATATAATTAAATGTTTTAAAAAATTTTTTTGAATTTAGACTCCTATCGCAAAAAAAATCTGATTTATCAACAACTTTTACATTAAAACCATATACATCTAAAATTATTTTGATTAAATCGTATTTTGATATTTTTTTTGACGATACATTATAAAGACCATGTATTTTTATATTTTTATTTATTAGTTCATAAATTAATTTTGTTAATTCTAATGTTGTCAAGCCTGTATATATTGCTTTTTTATATCCATTAATTTTCTTTTTATTTCTATTGCTAAGTACCCATTCAAAAAAACCATTTTTATTATTTTTTTGATGACCTATAAAACTAGTTCTTAAAGTTAAACAGTACTTATTATTTTTTATTTCACCTAAACTTTTGGTTATCCCATAAATATCAACTGCATCTGGTAAGTCTGTTTCTTTGTAATTTCCTCTTTTACCTGAGAATACACAATCAGTGCTAAAATGAATTAATTTTACTTTTTTTTTTTTACAAATTTCAGAGAGTCTAATTGGAAAAATAGCGTTAAGAAATATTGTTTTTTTTATATTCGTTATTTCTTCTCGATGTTTTGTAATACCTATTGTGTTTATTATAAAATCTGGTTTTAAATTAGATATAAGAATTTGTATATCCTCAAAATTTTTAGTCGGATCATATTCTATAATATTTTTTTTTTCAGTCTTTTTTTTTAACGTGGCATACAACTTTAAATTTTCTTTTTTTTCGAAATAGCTATATAATTCACTCCCTATCAAGCTATTTTTACCGAGAAGTAAAATTTTTTTTGATAAGGGCATAATTTTTTTATTTTAAATTATTGAAAATATTATTAATTGAAAACTCAAATTTTTTATTAGAAAAATGATCCTGATAATATTTTTTAGCATTTCTTCCAAAAAAATTTTTTTTATTTAATTTTAATTTAGATGCTTTTTTGATTAATTTTTCTGCCTCAAGTATATTTTTATTTTTAAGAACGAAGCCGCAATTAGCATTTTGAACAATCTCACAAGCTTCACCAGAGGCAAAACTAATTATTGGTTTACCTAAAAATAAATAATTTATTAATTTGTTTGGAACTGTATTATTAAAAATTTTTCTATCTTTGAGTGTTAAAATCATAAAATCTGCAACAGAAAAGTAATTTCTCATCTCATATTTATTTTTGTGACCAAAAAAAATAAGATTATCGAGTTTATTTTTTTTTTTTATTCTAATTAATTTATTTAGCATAGATCCTCCACCAACTATTAAAAACTTTATTTGTTTACTATCTTTCATCCTATTAGCTAATTTTAAAATAAAATCAATGTTTTGCGCTGTTCCTATGTTTCCTGCAAACATAAAATTAATATTTTTATTTAGTGATAATTTTTTTTTAAAAGTAGAATTTTTAATTATTTTAAAATCTTCATTAGTTATATTAGGCAAGTAGTATATTGATTTTTTATCTAATCTTTTTTTTAAAATGTTTCTTATCCCTTTCGATTGAGTTAAAATTACAGTAGATGATTTATATATATAATTTGAAATAATTTTAGTTAAATTATAAATTTTATTGTTATTTATATGGCCTGTTGCTTTAATTGTATCAGGCCACAAATCTTGTACCCAAATTATAAATGGTATTTTCTTAATTTTAGATAATATAATTCCTGGTATTGCAACAGTAATTGGGGTTGTTTGATAGGTCAAAATTAAATCATATTTTCTAAATGAAATATAAAAAAGAAAAAAAATTGAAAAAATTAAAAAAGAAAAATAATTTAGTATTAAATTTAAAGTTGAGCCATTTCTCCTTGGTATTACTGGACATCTAAAAACATTGATTTTATTGTACTTTTCTAATGTTTTATTAAAAAAATTGTAACCATCAAAAAATTTTCCGTTTGGATAGTTTGGTTTCCCAGTGAGAACCTCTATATAATTTTTTTTTGAAATTAATTTTACTACTTCATTAATAGTAAACTGTTCTGGCCAGAAATATTGTGATATTAATAAAATTCTCACTAGTAGTTATATTTACTTTTACTCTTTTAGTTTATGCATAAAAAAATAAATTTATTAAACAATAAATCTACAATAATAAAAATTAATAAATAATTTTATTATTTTATTTATACAATTCTATATATTCTTTAATTCTTGTATCAAAAGATAAATTTTTAAAAATATAATCCCTAGCCTTTTTAGTCTTTATTTTCCATGAATCATAATTATTAAATATCTCAATTAGTTGATTTGAAAAACCTTCGTTGTCATCAAAGTCGACCAGTGCGCCTGCATTTAATTTCTTTACATCCTCGCCGCTACCTGTATTGGATGTCACAATAATTGGTGTTTCACACAATACAGCTTCTATAGGTGCCCACGCACCCTGTTCGAGTCTTGAAAGTTGTACTACCACATCAGAGTCTTTTAAAGCCTCATTCTTTTCTTTTCCTGACAAAAAACCGATTACTTTAACATAATCTTGTATTTCTAGATTTTTAATTAATTTTAATGTCTCTTGAAGGTAACCATCGTCTGATCCAATTAGACATAGAATATATTTATTGTCATAATTATTTTTTCGTAAGAAGTATGCAAAACCCTTTATTAAAAAATCAACACCTTTGATATAATGTATTCTTCCTAAAAACGATATAATTTTTTTTTTATTCTCAATTTTAAACTTTTTCCTAAAATTATTTTTAGTTAATTCCTCCTTAAACTCGTCTGTATCAAATGGAGGTGATATAATTTTTATTTTGTTTTTGTCTAAATTTGGGTCTAGATTAAGATATTCTTCCACACCCACTTGCGTCTCCGCTATGAGATATTTAGCATTTTTAAGAATTTTTTTTCCTATAATAAAATCATAGATTCTTTTTAAAAATTTTTTTCTAACAAAATATGGGACAGAACCATGAGCATCCATTATGTATGGAATATTATATTTGCGACAAAAATAATAAATTATAACATTTTGAAAAGTTCTAAAGACATGCATATGAACTAAATCAAATTTCCGTAAATTATTTTTAAGATATATAATATATTCTGGTGTTATTGAGAGACCAAATCTATCAAAATAAGATTTACACACTTTAAATTTTGTATTTTTAAGTCTTTTTGCTAAATCTTGATCAAATTCAAATGATCCACATAGAACTGTATTCTTAATATTTTTTTTCTCTAATGCTTTGCACAATTTAAACATTAAATCAGATGTTCCCCCAGCAAATTTAATAGAAAAAAAGATATATGCTTGTAATACATTCATATTATTTTTTTTTTAAAAAATTTAAAACTCTTTTTGAAATATTTAAATAATCTAGTTTATTTTGTTTAATTAAATAATCTCTATCTCCAACTTTTTTTTGAAAATTGTCTTTTATTCCAAAATTTATGTAATTTATTTTAGGTGCATTGTTTTTAATAAGCTTTTCAGAAATTTCCCCATTTAGTCCTCCTAAAATATTATTTTCTTCAACAATCGCTATATTTTTATATCTTTTAGCTATCGATATAAATTTTTTATCAAAGGGTTTTAATGTATGACAATTATAAATTGAGGACGAAATAGAATTTTGCTCTAATATATTTGTAGCCTTTATTACTTCATTAAGTATCCCTCCTATAACAAAAAAAGCAATTTTTTTTCCACTCTTTATTTTTGATATTTTTCCAAATGTAGTTTTATATTTCTTATTATGCTTTAATTCCTCTCTCTTCTTATCTAAACGTAGATAAAAAACACCTTTTTTACTAAAAATTTGATCTGTTAATTTTTCTGTATCTAATCTAGATGCTGGGCAAACTATTTTAATATTAGGTATGCTTCTCATATAACTTAGATCCTCAGTTGAATGATGGGAAAACCCTAATTGTCCATAGCTATAACCTCCTCCAACATTAATTATTTTGATGTTAGCCTGATGATATGCAGCATCATTCCTTATTTGTTCTAAACATCTCATTGTTGGAAAATTTCCTAAAGAATAGCAAAATACATTATATCCCTTCTTTGACAATCCTGTGGCCAACCCTATCATGTTTTGTTCACTTACACCCACATTTATATATTTTTTAGGATATTTTTTTCTAAAATTATCTAGAACACCAAATCCTAAATCTGCAGTTATCAAAATTGTATTATCGTTTTTTTGGACTCTTTTTTCAAATACTTTAATAAAATAATCTCTCATTAATAATTATTATTTATTTCAAATTTTGCTAAGTTATATTCTTTAAGTGATGGTGATCTATAATGCCACAAAACTTTATTTTCCATAAAAGATACTCCTTTACCTTTTATTGTTTTTGCAATTATACATGTTGGTTTATTATTTTTATATTTTTTTGAAAAAACTGCTTCGATCTCTTTTAATGAATGTCCGTTTATTTTTTTTACATTCCAACCAAAAGATTTAAATTTAATATCTAGCGGCTCTATATCGATTGTTCGTTTTACGGTATCAAGACTTTGTAAATTATTGTAATCAATTATACACACTAAATTATTTAATTTAAAATGAGATGCAAACATGACAGCCTCCCATACAGATCCTTCGTTACATTCTCCATCACTTAACAATACGTACGTATTTTTTCTATTTTTTTTAAGTTTATTACCTAAAGCATAACCGCATGCGATTGATAATCCATGTCCTAGAGAGCCTGTTGAAATTTCAATACCAATATTTTTAAAATGAGAAATATGTCCACTTAAATAAGATCCATTTTTATAATATTTACTAATTTTTTTATTTGAGATTTTTTTAAAATGCCATAAAGTTAAATAGACGGCTAAACCTGCATGACCTTTACTCATTATAAAATCATTATCTGGTTTATTTTTTTTAAACTTAATTTTTTTTAGATAAAGATATAAAATTATATCCATACAAGAAAATATAGAGCCTATATGTGATGCTTTTGTATTATAGATAATTTGTAAACATTTTAGTTTAATTTTTTTCAAAATTTTATAAAATTTTAGCTTACTTTTTTTTTGCATAAAAATTTTTTATTTTAGAACAAATAAATAAAACCTCTTTTTCAGATAATGAAATATTCATTGGTAACATTATAAGATCTTTAAATATTTTTGTTGTTTTTTTTGATACTTTTCCTAATTGTAAAGCCTTGAAATCATGTAATGCATATCCAGACCATTGCTTTAGTGTTCCTATATTATTTTTATTGAGATAGTTTTGTAAATTTTTACTTCTCTCAGCATGAATTTCAAAATTTTGAAAAGTATCAAAATTAATAGAATTATTTTCTGGTGGATATGGTAATTTAATCTGTTTTAGATATTGTAATTCGTTTGAGTAAATCTTTGCTAAATGACGTCTTTTCTTAATAAATAACGGCAATTTTTTAAGTAAAAAAGACAAAATTGCAGCCTCTATGTTGTCTAATCTAGCATTGAAGCCCCATAACTTTACATATCCATTTAACCTTCCATGATCTCTCAATAATTTTAATTTATCATAAATCTTTTTTTTATTGGTTATAACTGCGCCACCATCTCCAAAACAACCTAATATTTTTGCAGGGTAAAAACTAAAAACACCTCCTTCTCCAAAATTTCCAGCAAAGGTTTTTTTATATTTTGCTCCTAATGCTTGCGCGGAATCCTCAAATAATTTCAGATTAAATTTTTTACAAATTTTTTTTATTTTGCTCATTTGAGCAACTCTTCCATTTAATTGACTTACTATAATTCCTTTTGTTTTTTTTGTAATTTTATTTTCAATTTCACTAATATTAATTAAAAAATCTTTATCATTAATACCAATTAATTTAGGTATAGCTCCTGTAAAGTGAACTGCACTAGCTGTGGCAATCATTGTATGCGTTGACATTAGTATTTCGTCGCCTTTATTTATTCCAGATGCCATGAGTAACATTTGTAAACCATCTGTAGCATTAGAAACACCAACACAATACTTTGAGTTAGTAAAATTTGATAACTCTTTTTCAAAATTGGAAAGTTCAGTTTGCATAATAAATTTTCCTGCGCTAGCTGTTCTATGAATAATTTTATTAAGATCTTTTGAATAAAGATTAAATAAATGATTGTATCTATAGAAAGGAATTTTCATTAAAACTTTACTTTATAGAAATGAATACTAAATTTATTATCGTTGGTATAATTGTCTAATTTTTCATATCCATATTTCTTATAATTATTTAATTCTTGAATATTTTTTGGTGTTTTATAAAATTTTCTATCAACAAGAAAAATTAGTAATTTTTTTAATTTATTTAGTCCAAAATAAATTAGAAGATTTTTAAAATTTTTTCTTAAATTTAAGTAAAAATTGTTTAAAAAATTATTCTTTATAGGTATTGAACCATAAACACAAAAACTCTTTATATTATTATTTCGAAAAATTTTTCTTAATTCCCCAATTTGGTAATAATTTGTTTGACCATCCCATTTTGAATCAAAATTTGGTATATTGTAATTAGACATATCAAATATTAGAATACCATTTTGTTTAATGACATTTTTTAAAATTGTAAGAAATTTATTTATATCTAAATAATAAATAGTTGCCAGACATAAAACTACGTCAAATTTCAAATTAAGGCTTTCTAAATCATAGGCATTACAATTCAGAAAAGATTTACTCATGTTAGGGTTATTTTTTTGTGACTCAATTATATTTTCATTATTAGAGTCAATACCTAAATAAGACTTTGATTTTTTAATAATTATATTTGAACCAACTCCACTGCCACATCCTATTTCTAAAACATCTTTATTTTGTATGTATTTTGAAGCAAAGTTATATCTATTAAAAATTATCTCTAAATTTTTTTTAGATGGCATTTTGATTTGTTTTATTAAAAAATAATACCGAAACTAAAAAATAAAAAATTATAATTATTCTATTCATAAAATAAACTGGAGCACCAAGAGAAGAAATTAAAAATAGAAAAAAAATATTTAACATCAAAAATGAAAAAAATTTGTCGTGTTTAGAAAAACTTAAAATTTTAAAAAATATCGTAATTAATATAAATGCAAAAGTGCACAAACCAAAAATTCCAATGTAAAATAATAAATAAAATAGAGTTTGATCATACCCAATACTATAAAAAGTCCCAAAACCAATTAGTGGATTAGTATACATTAATATAGTTATTTCTTGTGGTATAGATTTATATCTATTTCCCGTAACATAATTGAAGTAAAAATTTAATTTTTTATATTTTTTTACTTCTGTTTCAAATATTGAATTATTTAATTCATCATTATTTTTTAAATAATACTTTTTTAGGTAAGTTTTAGTAATTTTATTTATTTGGTTTGTCCTCAAATTTTCAGAAATAACTTCTGCTTCAAATTTTTTTAGGCCTGTTTCAAAATTTTCTAATAATTCTTTTGATCCATCTTTTATTGGCGTTGTATCCCTAAATAATTTAAAATCTAAAAATTTTTTAAAAAAGTTATTACTCTCAGACAAATTTTGTGCATTATAAAATCCACCAAAATTATTTACGACAAGGAATAATTTTTTATAATGTCCCAAGTAAAGATTGAAACCTTCCCATTTTGATTGATATAGACTCGATAAAGTAATTGTAAAAAGTAAAATACCAATCAAAAAAGACCTACTTAATATTTTTATATTTTTTTTAAAAATAAAAAAATTTAATACTAATAAAAATAAAGTAATAAATGAAAAGACTTTTGATACTGATAATACTGCTCCCACTAATATAAAATTAAAGATTATTATTATAAATATATTAAAAAATTTATAGTTTAAAAAATATTCATAATTTTTTTTATAAAAGAAAAAAAATATAAAAATAGCACAACTATGAAACAAACCCGCTTGAATAGGCATAGCAAATATACCACTAGATCTACCGGATGATAAAGATAACCATCCGACGGTAGTGCTGTTAAAGTTTTTTGTTATTTCTTGGAGAATAGCAGCTTTATCGGAAAGACTTAAGAGTTCTTTATTATCAATTTTTAAATTTGCATTAACAGCTTCTAAGTCAATTATTCTTTCATCTAAAGCGAAAGAAAATTGTTCTCCAGCATATAATAGATCTAAGTATGCAATAATATCGCAAAAAATGCTTTGTTTTGGCGAATAAACAATACCACAGCCATCGGATTGAAATATTTTAACTTCAAGAAAAGCATAAAGTCCGTTTAATCCTGCTAAGATAACTATAATAAAAAAAAATAAATTTATGTAAGATTTGTTTTCATTATATCTAATAAAAAAAATAGAAACAATTATTATAGCAATTGGTTGAACAAAATTATCAGTTGAACTTAGAAATTTTAGTAAAGGGAATTTATTATTTATAATATTAAACTCTGTTGAAAAAAAATTGTATGTTATTGACGCAAGAATTGCAGCTCCATATAAAATTAGAAAGCCTAGAAAAATAATATTAAATGAATTAAGAAAATTCTCATAAAATTTTTTATTAAAAAAATATTTAAAAAAAAAATATGCAGATAAAGAATAAATTACAATCAGTTCTGTTCTTATACTGTATTTTATACTAGGTAAAAAAAAACAGGCTAATATAAATAACAGTAGAAAAGAGTATTTATCTTTAAAATTATCTTTTAAAAACTGTTTCATTATAAGTCTATTATCCTATCAAAAAATTCTAGATTACTTTTTCTATGTGATATGAATAAAAATATTTTATCATTCAAATATAGACTGAGGTTTTCTAATATTTTTCTCTCTAAATCTATTTCTATAGCAGAAGTTGTTTCATCAAATATAATGATTTTTTTGTCAAAATATAGTGATCTTGCAATTTGTATTCTTTGTTTTTCTCCACCTGAAAAATTTTCTCCTAAATCAGAAATTTCATGATTTAAGGAAATATTTTTTTTTTTCAAAACTTCTTTAAAACAACTTGCCTCAACAGCAAATTCTAGTTTTTCATTATTAATATTTTCTTCAAACATTGTAATGTTATCAATTATTGATCCCTGAGTTATAAAAGGATTCTGACTACAGTAAGCAATGTTCTCTTTTGCAAATTTTTTTATGTTTAAAATATTATCATTATTGACAATATATTTTCCATTTTCAAATTTATCAAAACCACAAATAATATTTGCAATAGTTGTTTTGCCTTTTCCACTATTACCATGCAAATATACTTTTTCTCCTTTATTTAAATTAATATTAAAATTTTCAAATATACTTTTTTTATTAGTTTCATTTTGATATTTGAAGTTAATATTTAATAAATTCAAACTTTCAATATTTGTATATTTTTTTTCAGATTTAAAATTTTTTTCTAACTCATTTTCTTTGTTAAGATCATTTGTAAGTCTTACGATAGATTGAAAATGGGATTTTGAGAATTTAAGATTTGATATACATAGTGATATTTGAAATAAACAAGGTAATAATCTATAAGTTGCTAGACCCATAACGGAAATGTAAACAATTACTTCATTTTTTGTTAATGTTGCTGAACCAAAATATAAAATTAAAATAAATATAGAAATAAAAAAACCGTCATAAAAATACTTTGGTAAAACTGCATATGTGGTTGCATTTGCCGAATTTATCATTTGATTATAAGTGTTATTTTTAATTTGATTTCTAAAAAATTTCTCTTTTGAGTAAATTATAATATCTTTAATACCGCTCATTATATTCACTGTTTCTTGGATAACTTTATGTGAAGATACAGTTGCTACTTTTCCAAATTTTATCAGTTTTTTTTGTATTAAAAATATATATGTAAATATGGCTATAAACATAGACATGAAAATTAAAACAGATACTAAAAAATAACTTATGAACAAATAAGAAAGTATAGCAATAACAACAACCATTTCAGAACATAGCCTCAATGTAGTTATTAATGTTTGATCGGTAAATATTCTTATATTATACAAAAAATTATTTATTACTTCAGCAGATGAGGCGTTTTTTTTATTTTTAGATAAAATATTAATTGACAATTTTGTGATTAGTTTTGCTTGCTCAATGTTTGAAAAATAAATTATTTTCTTTACTACATAAAAACCAAAAAAAGCCTTCGATATAAAAATTATTATTAAAAACATAGTTGAATATAAGAAAATATCATTTTGATTATTTGAAATAAGTGAGATTAGTTTAATAAGATAGTTATCACGATTTACTTCATCAAAAAAAAAATATTCTGTATAGGGTCCAATTAAACTCAAACCCAGAATATCGAAGAAAGAGGATACTAGAAAAGATAAAAATAATATAATAATATTTCTTTTACTCATAGTATTTACTAACTTTAGGTCTTTAAAAAACTTTTGAGTAGATAGATTATAATTCATTTATATAGCTTAAATATTTTTCTTTTGTGCCTAAATCTTTCCAAAGCTTCTGTGGCAATGGAAAAACCTTAACATTCAAATTGGATTTCAAACATGCATTAATTAATTGATTAGCATCAAATTTTTTATTTTTTGGTACTAATTTTTGTACTTTACTATTTAGAATATATACGCCAAGATTAACTAAAAAATTTTTGTTTGGCTTTTCTCTAAAATATTTTAATCTATTATTTTTCATAGTAGTTAAAATTCCATAATTTAATTTTTCCTTAATGTATGATGCAACAATTGTTAAATCAGAATTTTTTAAAATATGATAATATATTAAAATACTTGGGTTTATATTGAACTTAGTATCACAATTTACAATTATAATATTTTCTCGATGTTTTAATTCTATTTGACTTAATGATCCTATGGTTCCTAATGGTTTGTCCTCTTCTAGGAACTCTATGTTATCAAATGAATATTTTTTAACTATATTCTTAATTAAATTTTTTTTATGAAATAAAGATATATAAATTTTTTCTTTTGATACGCTTCTAAAGAAATTAATAGCATTAATTATTAAAGGTCTTTTATTTTTGTCCAAAATAATTGGTTTTGGTAATTTTTTTGAGATATCTCCCATTCTTTTTCCCAAACCTCCAGCCATAATTAAAACTTTGAAATTTTGTTTTTTTATTTTTTTTGAGACAAATTTTAAAATATCCTTATAAAAAAAAATCTTTATTAATTTTTTTTTTTTAATTAAAGGAATATGCAAAAACTTATGATTTAATCCATTTAGAAAAAAATTTTGCAGTTGCTTAATTGACGACACATACAAAAAATTTCTGTTGACAATTTTTGTAATTTTTTCACTTAGCGAAACTCCTTTATCTAAATAAAAATTAACATCCCCTTCAGTTATGACACCAATTACAAGTTTCTTATCATTTAAAACAATTAAAATTTTATTATTTATTTTATTCAATTTTAATATGGCCTCACTGATATTTTTTTTATGGTCAATTGTATTATTTTTCATTTTAATTATTATTTTAAATGATAGATTATTTATGATTTAAGTTAATTTATAAATTTTTAAAGCTCTATTAATTTCTTTTATAATAAATTTAAGCTCTTTTATTGTTAAATTTGTATGAGATGGAAGAATTAAAATTTTTTTCCAAATATGTTTGGTATTTGGAAGATTTTCACATAAAAATTTTTTATAAGGTTTGTTTAAATTAATTGGACTCCAAAAATAATCAATATTAATTTTTCTTTTTTTAATTACTTTCAAAAATTTATTTGGAATGTTTTTTTTTAACAAAATAAAATATAACCAAGGTATGGTGCCATCCTTGCAATATTTTGAAATAAATTTATTAAATTTAAAATTTTTATCATAGAAGTTATAAATATTATTTTTTTTATTTAAAATTTCTCTAATTCTAGAAACTTGGCCAATTCCGATAGATGATAAAAGGTTGCTGGGTCTAAAATTAAATCCTGATAAATCGTATCTATATTTTTTTTTTCCTTTACCTACATCAATAAGTTTCAAAATAATCTTATTTTTATTACCATTATTATTTGAAATAATTCCCCCGCTTCCTGAAGTTAATGTTTTGTTTCCATTAAAAGAAAAACAAAAAAAATTATTATTTACATTTTTTTTAAAAAATTTTACACAACCATGAGCTGCAGCTGCATCAAAAATAATTTTAATTTTGTATTTATTTGCAATTTTTTTTATTCTTAAAACATCAATAAGTATGCCTAATGAAAAAACTGGGAGAATTGCTGAAATTTTTTGGTTAGTTTTTTTATGAAAAAGTTTGTTTTTTTTAAAGTACGTTTTTTCTTTCAAGATTTTTTCTAATTGATCTAGATCAAGAGAAAAATTTTCTTTCGAAATATCAAAAAACCAAGGTTCTGCACCACAATTTAAAATTGCATTAGAGGTTGCTGCAAAAGAATAAGATTGAGTTATTACTAAATCTTTTTTGGTAACACCGTTGGCAAGTAAAGCCACTTGTAAAGCCGATGTTCCTGAGTTTACTGCAAAATTATTTTTAAAATTATATTTTTCTGAAAAAATCTTCTCAAACTGTTTTGTATAAGTTCCGTAAGATGAAATATAATTTTTATCAAATGATTTAATTAAAAGTTTTTTTTCTGTAATATTTAAATTTGGTTCATGTATTTCTATCATGTTAATTAGATATATCTATTTTATTATTTACTAAATTGATATTCCTCCATCAATTCTAAGTACTTGACCTGTAATATGGGAAGATTTATCTGAAGCTAAAAAATAAACCAAATTAGCTATATCCGTAGTTTTTCCAATCTTTTTAATACTCTGTTTTTCTAACGTTGTATTTATAATTTTTTCAGAGTGGCTTTCTCTCATTAAGTCTGTTTCTGTCAAACCTGGGGCTACACAATTAACTCTAATATTATAATATGATAATTCTTTTGATAAAATTTTTGTCATCATATTTATTGACGATTTCACCATACTATACGCAATTCTTCCCTCTGTTCCATCAATTCCAGCGGTTGACGAAATATTAACAATGTTTCCTTTTTTATTTTTTATAAATAATTTTGAAATTTTTTGTGTAAAGTTCAAAGTAGAAAATAGATTTCTATCGAAAAACAGCCTAATATCTTCTGTTTTAGACATTAAAAATAACTTTGTATCAATTGACCCAGCATTATTTATTAAAACCTCAATATTTAAATTTTTTTTTTTTAAATCTTCATAAATTTTAGTAATTGACTCACTATCATCTAGGTCAAAATGGATATCATAAATTTTTTTTTTAAATTTACTATCTAGAATATTTTGCTGAAATAGTTGATTTAAATAATAATCTTTTTTTCTACTGCAGAAAATAATATTATATCCTTCATTCAAAAACTTTTTACAAACTGCTAATCCAATGCCTTTATTTGCTCCAGTGATTATTGCGTATTTTTCAATCAAAACTACAATTTTTTACTTTTGAAATGTTTCTTTTTTTTCGTAAAGATAATGGTTTTGGATATACCAATCAATTGTTTTTTTTATAGATTGGCTAATATTGTATTTTGGTTTCCATTTTATCATCTTGTAAGCTTTTGAATTTTCACACCGAAGGTTGTTAACTTCAGAGTTTTTGACTCTCCTTCTTTCATCGTTTTTTTTTATTTTAATTTTTACATTGTGATTTTTCATAATTTTTAAAGCTAGTTCTTTGATTGAAATACTTTTACCAGAACCAATGTTGATTACTTCTCCAAAACAATTTTTTTTGATCATTAATTCGTATGCCCTACAAAGATCCTCTACATAAGTAAAATCTCTCATTGGATAAGTATTGCCAAGTATTAAATTTTTATTTTTTTTTATTAATTGGATAATTATTGTTGGTATTATTGCTCTTAACGATTGACGAGGACCAAAAGTATTGAATGGTCTAATTAATTTAATTGGTAATCCAAATGATTTAAAGTAGCTTAATGCCATTTGGTCAGCTCCTATTTTAGATGCCGCATAAGGAGATTGTCCTACAAGAGGGTGTTTTTCTGAAATCTTCAATTTTTGTGCACTACCGTACACTTCACTTGTTGAAGTTATTATACATTGCTCAATCTTATTATTTTTTACAGATTCTAAAATATTGTAAGTCCCTTCAACATTTGTTCTTATATATGCAAGCGGTGAAGAATAAGAATATGGTATTCCAATTAAAGCAGCAAGATGTAAAACACAATTTTTTTTTTTTGATGATTTGTGTATTAAATCATAGTCTCTTACATCACCTAATATAAATTCTACATGTTTTTTTACATTTGAATTTTCAAGCCATCCTAATGATCCAGTTGAATTATATTTATCAAACACTGTAACCTCATGACCTTTTTCTACTAAATATTCAGTAAGATGAGAGCCAATAAAACCACATCCACCAGTTAATAAAATTTTCATAGAAGTTTTGTTTAAATTTGATTAAAATTCTATATCTACTTTATTATTATTTTTATATTTCGATATTATATTTTTTTAATATTTCCTTACCTTTATTGAATGAACTGAAGTCAACAATATCGTCTGTTTCAAATGAAATTTCAAAAGCATCCTCTAAATTAGATATTAAAGTCATATGACCAATTGAGTCCCATTCGGGTATTTCATTATATTTTAAATTTTCATTTACTATGTTTTTTTCGATACCTAGTGCATCTATAAAAGAATTTATATACTTTTCATTTTGTGACATTTAAACACCCTTTCAACTTTTCAAATATATCTGTGTTTAATAGATTATATTCTTTTTTCAAGTGTTGATAGCTCCCTGCTTTTTTATAAGTATCATTAATTCCAAAAAAATATTGTTTTTTATTTAACGAATTTGAACTTATAATTTCTGATATTGCAGATCCAAGACCACATAATTTATTATGTTCCTCTAATGTTGCTACAACTTTTGTTTTTTGAATAGCATTAACTAAAAATTTTTCGTCCAATGGTTTAATGGTATGAATGTTAATTACACTTGCTAAAATATCAATTTTTTTTAGTTCTGCATGCACCTCTAGTGCAGTTTTAACCATGGATCCAGTTGCAATCAAACAAATATCATCGCCTTTTTTTAGTTCAATACATTTTCCTAATTCGAAATTATAATCAGATTCATAAACTATTGGACAATTGCTTTCCCCAGTTAACCTTATATAAACGCTCTGATCTTGATTTAATGCTGCATCTATGCATTTTGTTACCTCAAGACAATCTGCTGGGGATAGTATTGTAATATTAGGTATAGATCTTAATATACCTATATCTTCAATACTACAATGCGTGAAGCCAAGACTTCCAAGGGATAATCCGCTAGCGAGACCAACCATAATTACTTTTTCCTTCATGTACCCTAAGTTTACTTTTATCTGCTCGCAACATCTTAAAGTTTGAAAAGGGGAAAATGTTGTAGTAATTACATCTATTCCTTGACTTGAAATTCCAGCTGCTACACCAACCATATTTTGTTCTGCAATTCCAATTTCTACATAATTATCTGGATATACTTTTCTAAATTTATCTAAGCCTGCACTTGTCGATGTATCTGAGGACATTACAATAAGATCTTTTTTCTTTTTTATAATCTCGTTTATGTAGGTTCCAAAAGTTGCTCTTGAGCCTATAGTTGAATACAACTTAATTTTTTTTTCAATATCCATTTACAGATTTAATTCCTGCAAAGCTTCGTCGTATTGATTTGAGGTTAATATTTTATGATGCCAATCATTGTTGTTTTCAGAAAATTTAAAACCTTTCCCTTTAATTGTATGAGCTATAATTATATATGGTTTAGCAACACTTTTAAATTTTAGGCAATTATATATTTCCTCATAATTATGACCATCACACTCTGCTACTTCCCATCCAAATGATAGCCATTTTTCCTTAAAATTGTTATTTTTTAGAATATTTTCTGTTGATCCTGTTTGTTGAAATTTATTGTGATCAAGTATTACTACTAAATTATCTAATTTATGGGAATAAGCCAACATTGCACCTTCCCAGATAGATCCTTCGTTACACTCTCCATCACCAATTACCACATATGTTTTGAACTTATTTTTTTTTATTTTGTTCGCAATACATATTCCAATACCTAAAGATAGACCCATACCTAAACTTCCAGTAGAAAAATTTATCCCTTTTTCATAGTTTTTTATTGGGTGACCCATTAAGTAAGAATTATCTTGCTCAAAACTGTTCAAATCATCCTCGGTTATTATATTAAGTTCTTTTAAGATTGAGTAAAAAACCATACAAGCATGTCCTTTACTTAAAATAAATTGATCATTAGTGAACTTTTTGTTCTGATTTTCTGAATAATCAAAAAAATACTTGAATAAAACTGCTAAAAAATCAACAGACGAAAGTGCGCCTCCGAAGTGAGAGGATTTACTTCCTCCAGCTTTTGCCATTTTTAATATATTGAGTCTTAATTTTTTTGAAAAATTATTTATTTCATCTAATGAAATATTCATTATGAAACATAATCTTCTTTGGAAAAAATTTCGTTTGCTAATGCTGGTTTGAATATCGACTGGCCACTTTTAGTCATAAATTTTTTTATAAAATCCTTATCTTCTCCAGCTAAACATAAATCACTGTGATTTCTAAAATATTTTATACTAAAACCATGCTCAATTATTTCTTTCAGAGGTTTTTCAAATATGTTTCCAATTTTTATATGAACATAAGGACATACTAGCACGTCACCTATTGGGGTTACGTAAATTCTATTTACTGTGGTACATCCTAAGATTTTTTCATGATTTTTATCAAACGGGTTCCATATATTTCTAACTAAATTTTTGTATTCTTTCCTAATTTTTCTTAAATATAATCTATCTTCATCATTACAAATTATATCCTCAGCTTTTTGCCACATTCCGGCTGGTACAGCAACATTCAGTAAAGTTTTATATTTTTGGTCTTTTGAATAATCTAAAAGTTTTTTTAAGTGATCAGTATCAGCATTGTATCTACCAACAGTTATATTAAGATAGGGGTCCATACCATGATTTTTAACATGTTTTAAACCCTCCATTGCTCTTCTCCATGAATCTTTTCTTCCCCTTATTTCATCATGAATTTTTTCGTCCATGCTATCAATGCTAACTGAAACTCTACTAACGTTCGCTTCTGCTAGTCTACGTGCCATACTATCATCTAGGTGATATCCATTAGTAGTAAGATACATATAAAATCTTTCAGGTCTTATAGCCTCAAGCACTTTAAAAAGCTTATTTGGCTGTAAAAGTAATTCCCCACCTTGCAGGTCAAACTCAAAGTATCCTAATTCATCTGCTTGGTCTGCAAGACTCGCTATCGCTTTATAATCTAAATATTCCTTGACATGATCACCCTTTGGCGAATTCGTAAAACAATATTTACATCTTAAATTGCAAGCATTATTAAAATTTAAATCAATTCCTCTGGTTTTGGTTCCTACCTTGCCATCATTTTTATTAACATACTCATAAAAATCCTTAAGTTTTTTAACAAGTCTTGGTTTTTTTAAAAGTGAGGAAGCAATTGGCATATAATTTTTTATACTAATTCGGAACTTTTACCAATTCTTCTGGAAAAACAAAAGAAAATTCTGCACTCGATACTTTTTTTTTATCGACAAAACATTCTCCGTGGCCTTTTCCAATACCTCTCTTATAAGAGTCTAAATAAGATTTAATTACCAGTTTATTACCAGGCAAAACCTTTGAAATAAACTTAATATTATTAGCTGTAGTTAGATAAACCACCTTTCCATGGTGTTTTTTTTCTCCCAAAACCGTGATTGCGCAAAGCTGTGTCATAGCCTCTATCTGCAAAAAACCAGGCATATTTGGATCGTTTTCCCAATGAACTTTGAAAAACCAATCATCATTGTTTAAATACTTGTAACCAAATGCAAATTTTTTTAATTCAAAGTCAGTTACGTGATCAATAAATAAGTATGGATCTCTATTTTTTTGAATTTCTAAAATTTTTTTTTTATCTAGTTCCATTATTTTATTTCTATAATTTTACTCATTGTTTTTATAATATCATAACCATCCCATATATTTGTCATATCAAGTGCCTGTCCAACTTTTACAATTCGTAAGATTCCATTCTTACTCAAGGGTTTTGAAAAGAAATTTACAAATTCAGACTTTTCAAAACCGAAATAATTTATGGTTTGAAGTTTGACATCCATAACTTTTTCAATATCTTTTAAATTTTTAGTATCATATTGATAAAAAGTTCCTGCTAATCCTCTTAAATCTGAAATATTGAAATTTAAATTTTTTAAATCTGAAATAAAAATATTTTGAAAATGTAACTTTGATGATCTTATATTATTATTAAATTTAATTATATTTTCACAGTATTTAATATATTTTCGATAAAAAATTTCATCATCAGTTTTATAATGTTTAAATATGTGCTCAGAAAGTAAACTCCAAAACTGTTTTTTTTTCTGTTGTTTTTTATTTTTATTTTTTGAATACCATAATACTAGATGTGGACTAGAGCATGCATTTTGATCCATAAATAAAGAGTCATTATAAAAATTTGTTACTAAATCTTTCACATTAGTATTATTAATTTTTTCTAGGTTTATTATCGATAAAGAAAATCTATCTGGAAAAGTTAAATCTAAACAATTCGGCTGTGTTTTAATTTTTTTTATCTCATTTATGGTCGTATCCCCTCCCCATATAACTCTTATGTCACTTTTTAAAGATATATCTTCTGTGACTTTTGAATTTTTATCATATGAAACGATAGCATTAGACTTTTTTATA
>MDTA01125689.1_pt1 | contig 23191 bp, 24 predicted proteins | sample 811151 | NCBI WGS metagenome assembly MDTA01 (sample SAMN05326648, study PRJNA326480) | marine metagenome | isolation source: seawater | place: Indian Ocean: South | collected 2010
ATTTTTTTTTACAGTCCATGCTCTGCTCTCTTCTAGACCAGATGTAAAGAATGTTTCCAATCCTAAGAGATCATAACCTTCTCTAATTAATTTTGTTAATCCTGTTTTATTCAACCCGATTTCTTTCATAAAATTTTCTCTTTCGTCTTTTTCTAGACCCATAAGCTGATCTTCAATATCAGCACAAACAGAAACAATTTTTTCATTTTTGTATTTTTTTTTTATGTTTTCAGTGTATTTATTTCCTTTCAAAAGACTACTTTCATCTACGTTACAAACAATAATTTTTGGTTTTATCGAAAGAAGGCCTAACGAAGATAAAAAAAATTTTTCTTTTTCGTCCTTAAAAGTTATTTCATTTCCGTTATCAAGCAGTTTTAATTTATCTTTTAAAAGATTAATTTCTTCATCTTTAAGTTTTTTTTTATTATTTTTTTCTAATTTCTTTTGCAAAATGTCCATATCAGCCAAAAGAATTTCTGTTTTTATTGTTTCCAAGTCATTTTCAGGATTTATTTCTGAATTTACGTGAGTGATCTTATCTGACTCAAAGCATCTAACAAGATGAATTATAGCATCAACCTCCCTTATGTGAGAAAGAAACTTATTTCCTAACCCTTCACCTTTAGAGGCTCCTTTAACAAGACCCGCTATATCCACAAAGGTAATAGTGGTATAAATTTTTTTTTTGGATTTTGATAAGGCAGATAATTTGTCTAATCGTGAGTCTATTACATCAACAATTCCAATGTTTGGATCAATAGTACAAAAAGGAAAATTTGCTGCTTCAGCATTTTTTGAAGCTGTTAAAGCGTTAAATAAAGTCGATTTTCCCACATTTGGCAAACCAACGATTCCACATTTAAAACCCATTAAGATTTTGGTTCACTTTACTAGAAAATAAGTCGATTTTTTTATCAATTAGGGTTGGTATCTGTCTAACTATATTTTCAGTGATCTCTTTGATTTTATCTTCTTCGTCTTCTTTAAAATCTTCTAAAACATGATTATTAACTTTCTTTTTTTCTTTTGGATGTCCAATACCAACTCTTACTCTTGAATATTCTTTTCCTATGAACTTATCTATTGACTCGATGCCATTATGGCCAGCACTACTTCCACCAAATTTAGCTTTAACTTTCCCAAAATCTACGTCTAAATCATCATGAAAAACAATCACATCTTTTGCGTCAATTTTAAAATAATCGATTAATTCTTTAACTGCTGTCCCAGAATTATTCATAAAAGTTAAAGGCTTTATGGCATATACTTTTTTTGAGTCTATACTTCCTGTAGTCAATAATCCTTTAAACTTGGGTTTTTGTTTTGATAATTTAAAATGAGTGTTAATTGCATCGATTATTTTAAAACCAATATTGTGTCTGTTGTTTGTACTGTTAGGACCTGGATTTCCTAATCCTACTAATAAAAGCATAATAATTTATTTTTTCTCAGGTGGTTTTTTTTCTGGAGAGGTTTTTTTATCCCCAGACTTAGAGTCCCCAGCTTTTTTATCTCCAGCAGGATCCTTGCCTTTCTCATCTTTTTTCGTTTCTCCCTCTTTAGCTGCTGCCTCTGCCCCTTCCGCTGGTGCAGCTTCACCTTCCGCTCCTTCTACCGCTTCACCTTCTGCTGGTTTTTCTGGCTCTTTAATAATTGTTGGCGCAGCAACAGTAGCGATAACAAAGTCTCTATCAGAAATTGTTGGAATTACATTAGTTGGAAGCTTAACTGAGGAAATTTTTATACTCGTGCCTATATCAGTACCACTCAAATCTATCTCAATATTGTTTGGAATATTATCTGTAGAACACTTAAATTCAACTTTTCTTCTTACAATGTTAAGCACCCCACCTCTCTTAAGACCTGGAGAGTCGTCGTGATTTTTAAATTGCACAGGAACCTCAATCACAATTGTTGATCCAGAAACTATTCGTAAAAAATCAATATGAATAGGCTCATCTGAAACTACATTGTAAGATACTTCTCTAGGTAAAACTTTTTCTTTTTTTCCTTCAATCTCAATTTCTAAAACTTTAGATAAAAAATTTTCAGATTTTATCACACTTTGTATATTTTTTTTTTCAATTGAGATTTTTAAGTTCGGATCTTTTCCTCCATAAAGAATAGCTGGTATAAATCCATCTGCTCTAAGCTTGTTAGTGAAGCCACTAGAAGTAATTTCTCTTTTTTTTGCTTTTAAGTTATTCATTATTTTTATTTTAGGCAAGCTATTTAACTCAACTATAGAAATAAAACAAGTGTTAATTGAACAAATCTGATACAGATGTTGAATTAGAAATTCTTTTAATAGCCTCAGCCATTAAAGGAGCAATAGATAATACTTGTATTTTCTGGTTATTTTTTATTTTTTGCGAATTATCAATGGTATCAGTAATGATAAGTTTTTTTATTTTAGAGCCCTTTATTTTCTTTACAGCTTCTCCACTTAATACGGCATGAGTAATGAAAACATACACATCGTTAGCTCCACTTTTCTTAAGTGCATCCACTGCATTTACAATAGTCCCACCGCTATCAATTATATCATCAACTATGATACAGGTTTTACCTTTTACATCTCCTATTATATTCATTACTTGAGATTTTCCCGGAGCAGGTCTTCTTTTGTCAATAATTGCTAAGTCTGCTTTTATTTTTGTTGCCAAACCTCTTGTTCTTTGAACGCCGCCCACATCTGGTGAGACACAAATTAAATTTTTATTTTTTAATTCTTTTTTTATGTATCTTGCGAACAAAGGTGTAGTAAATAAATTATCTACAGGTAAATCAAAAAATCCTTGAATTTGACCTGCATGCAAATCAACAGTTAACACTCTACTTGCACCGGCATTTGAAATTAAGTTGGCAACTACTTTAGCTGATATGGAAGTTCTTGGAGCAACTTTTCTATCTTGTCTAGCATAACCAAAATAAGGAATTACTGCAGTGATATTTTTTGCTGAAGATCTTCTTAATGCATCTATACATAAAAGTAGTTCCATTAAATTATCATTGGCAGGGTTTGAAGTCGATTGGATTACAAAAACACTATTTCCTCTTATGTTCTCATTAATTTCAATATATATTTCGCTATCTGCAAATCTTTTTATATTAGTATTTACTAATTTGAGTTTTAAATGTTTAGAAATATCCTTACTGAGCTTTATATTGCTAGTTCCAGATAAAATTTTCATGAAGCGTGTTTATTTATACAATTATTTTAAGATATTATCAAACCAATTTACTATATTAAATATATAACAGATATGCACCGCCCATAATCTTTATGAGCTAATTTTTGAGCTCTTCTGTAGCTAAAGAAATTATCAGACTCTGCAAATGTATCTTTCTCAATGTTTTCAATAGAATATACATCATTCTCTTTTAATTTTAGATTAACGAATTTTCTTAAATCAAAAAGATATTTATCTCTTTTTTTATTTGAAAAAAATTTTTTATAACTTTGTGATTTTCGACTAAACTTATCGTAAAGATCTTTACCTACTTCGTAATTTTTTTTACCAATACATGGCCCAACACAGGCAAATATCTTATTATTTTTTTTTCTTAATTTAATTTTTTTTAAAGTATTTTCAATAATACCACTCAAGCTTCCTTTCCAACCAGCGTGAATACATCCAACTGAATTATTTGTTTCATTAAATAATATTATCGGCACACAATCAGCCGTTAAAACTCCTAATGCCAAACCTTTAACAGATGTAATAATTGCGTCAGAGTTAAATCTTTTATTTTTGTAGTTGAGTTTATTGATTTTTAATACTCTATTACTATGAGTCTGCCTCATAGTCATTAATTTTCCATGGTTAATTTTTAATTTTTTTTTAACGAAATTTAGGTTTTTAATTATATTTTTATTTTTATCGTTTGAGCCTATACCGCAATTTAAACTTTTATACATTCCTTTTGAAAAGCCGTTTCTTCTAGAAAAAAAACAATGTTTTATAGTTTTTATTTTCTTTAATTTTTTTGAATAATACATTAATTAAACCCAACAAAATTATTTTTAATATTTTTATAAGCCAATATAACCTTAAATAAACTACCCATTTGTTTATTGTCTAATAGTCGTTTTATCCTAAAGTACAAATCAGCTTTTTGACTAAAATTCATATTTTTACTAATCATTTCAGCCCTTTTTAAAATACCTGTCTTTTTTAGAAAATAACTTTGCGAAACTATTTTTTTAGTTTTAAGCTTTTTCTTAAAAAAGTACTCTTTTAACAAATTAAAATTAACAAGATAAGTGATATCTGAGCTTCCTAAGTTTTGAAATAACTGATTTTTCTTATGCTTTTTAACTGACTGCAATGTATTGAAGTTTTTTTGTTTTAAATAACCGTAGTCTATCAGAAGCAAACCACCCCTGTTTGTCTCTAATTTTTTTACTATTTTATCAAGTAAAGAAAAACCCATTTTAGGAAACTCAATAAATTTAAGTTTTTTAAAAGTTTTGAAAGATTTTATAAGTTTTAAATCTTTTTTTTTGGCTTTTTTAAAAACACTACTAATTAAGTTATTGTTATGAATATTAATAAATTTTTCATATAAAAAACCGTCTTTTTTTTTAAATTGTTTAATAGGTATCGCATCAAAAAATTCATTTCCAAAAAAGATTACTGGTCCTTTTTTTATTTGTGAAAAATTAGAAATCCATTTAACTTGATTTTTAGAAAAAATTTTTTTTTGTATTTTTTTTAAATTCTCACTTTTTTCATATAAAAAGTGGTTTAAACTTTTTTCAAATGTAGGAAATTTTTTAGAAGTTTTACTAATTATGTTAGATAATCTTCCATCTCCAGGACCTAACTCTACAATATTAAAGGACTTTGGTTTGCCTATTTTTTCCCAGAAAGAAATTAACCAAATTGCTATGATTTCAGAAAAAATATTTGAGATGCCAGGAGAAGTAATGAAATCTCCTCCCAACCCAAAAGGATTTAACTTATTATAATATCCTTTTTTTTTGTGATATAAAATCGACTCAAAAAACATATCAAGTGGGACTAATTTATTTTTCATAAGTATTTTTAATTTTGATAAAATATAAAATTAAACCACAAAAAATCATTAAAAAGCTTAGCAATGTACCCATACTTAAAAAACCAAAAAGATATCCTAAATGAGAATCTGGTTCTCTAAAATATTCAGAAAATATTCTAAATACTCCGTAAAGCATCAAGAATAAAGATGAGCAAAAACTTTCTTTATAAATTTTTTTAAACATTATAAAATTTAAAATGATAAAGATTATAACTCCCTCAAAAAAAGCTTCGTATAATTGAGATGGATGTCTGTAGAGATTATCGATCAGAGGAAACCTTACTGATAACATAAAATCAGTTGGTTTTCCGTACAATTCGCTATTTAAAAAATTTGCTATTCTACCTAAGAATAAACCAATTGGTGCAACACATGCAATAACATCAAGTAGTTTAAAGACGTCAATATTCTTTTTTATTGAAAATAGATAACAGCCAATAATTATACCAATTAGACCTCCATGAAAAGACATCCCACCTTCCCAAATTTTAAAAATATCTAAGGGATTATTTAAATAATAAAATGGATTATAAAATAATACGTAGCCAAATCTACCGCCCAAAATTATTGAAAATATGATAATTGTAACAAGTTCATCAAAACTTTCATGAGAAACGTTCAATTCAGATGATTTGTAAGAAATAATCTTTCTGGCGAGCCACCACCCTAACAAAATTCCAAAAATATAGGCTAAAGAGTACCATCTGATTGAGATAAACCCTATTTCTAGTATCACTGGTTCAAAATTATGAGTAAACATTTGACATCTATAACATAATTGAAATATTTTTTCTTATCAAATAAGATTAATTATGAATGGATCTAAAAAAATATTAAATTTATTATCAAGTATAGTGGAAAGTGGTATTTTAACCTCGGAAGATTTAAAGAAGGAGATTAAAACTAATTTAAAATTTAATAGAGATAAACTCGTAGACAAACTAGATTTGGTATCTAGAGAAGAGTTTAATATATTAAAAAAAATTATTGAAAAACAACAAAAACAAATTAATAAATTATCTAAAAAAAAATCAAAAAGGTAATGAAATTTTTACCAATAAACCATTATATTGACTTTTTGAGAGTTGAATATTTCCACCATGTGAATTTACTATATCTTCAACAATAGCGAGCCCTAAACCCACTCCAGATTTATTAAGACTTCTACTTTTATCTAGTCTAAAAAAAGGTTTGAACACATTTTTATATTGGTCTTGCGGGATTCCTGGCCCATCATCCTCAAAAACTATTATTGCTCGATTTGAAGATTTTTGTAAACTAACTTTAATTTTTTTTGCATATGTCAATCCGTTTTGAATAATATTTTGAAAACATCTTTTAAGTGATTGGTATCTACCCTGTAGAATAACAGTTGCATTTGAATCTACTGTTAAATTTTTATTATCTATTTCTTTGCATAAAGTATTGATAAGTTCATTTAAATCTATTTTTGTTGTTTCCTCGCTTAATTGGGTTTTTGCAAATTGCAAATAGTCATTTAACATTTTTTCCATTTCATCAATGTCAACAGACATTTTTGTTGCAATATCTTTTTGATTAAGTAAAGCAAGTTGTAACTTCAATCTTGTAAGAGGTGTTCTCAAATCATGACTGATTCCTGATAACATCTCTGATCTTTGATTTAAATGTCGATTTATTCTTTTTGCCATTCTGTCAAATTCGTATGAAGCCTTTCTGATTTCAGAGGCACCCGAGGGCCTGAACTCATTAATATAATCTCCTTTACCAAATTTTTCTGCTGCCTTCGCTAAATTTACAATAGGTCTAGTCTGATTTTTTAGAAATATGATTGCTATCAAAATTAATAAAATTGAAGGCAATGTGATCCATAACAAAAATAGCCTCACAGATGAATTTGCTATTCTTTCTCTAGGAAAAAAAAACTGTAAAACTTTATTTTTTGATTTTATCTTTATTTCAACTACATCTAGGTAATTAATTGTATTAAACCAATAATTATTATTTCCGAAAGTTGATTTGAGCTCTCTTCTGAGCGATCTATCCATTGGACTGTATTTTCTTTCAAATTTTTCCTTAGGCAAATCTTCATCTAAAAAATTAATTACATAGTCGAAATTTTTTTTGTAAGTATTAACAATTTTTAAAGTGTTGCCTTCATTTCCTATTTGGTAAATATCAACCAAAGTTTTAATTTCTCCAACTAATGACCTTGTCATTCCTTTATTTGCTTTAATCCAGATGCTATCAAAAAAAACAATCGTTATAATTATTTGTAAAATTATAGTTGGAGCAGCAACTATAATTAGTGATCGGTAAAATAAACCTTTTGGTAAAATATATTTTAAAAATTTATTCAATCCAAAGGACATAGCCTGAACCTCTTATAGTTTGAAGATATTTTGGGTTTTTTGGGTTAGTTTCTATCTTTTGTCTAAGTCTAGTGACCATAACATCAATAGATCTTTCTTGGGAAATTCCAGATATTTTTCCTATCTCTTCTCTAGAATAAGTTTTACCAGGGTTAGATAGCATTTCCATTAAAACTTTTTTCTCCGCCAAATTTATTTTTTTGGTCTTGTTATCAGACTTAATTGTTAATTTATTTAAATTTATTTCGGTATCACCTAACAAATAATCTTTTTCTAAATTTATTGATTTATTTTTTGATATTATGTTATTTATTCTCAGCAAAAGCTCTTTTGGCTCAAAAGGTTTCCCCAGATAATCATCTGCCCCTAATTCTAAACCTTTGATTCTATTTTCAACTTCTCCTTTTGCAGTTAAAAGAATAATAGGTATATTAAATTTTTTTCTTATTTCTTTTGTCAAATCATACCCACTTTGCCCTGGCATCATCACATCAAGAACAATTAAATCAAATTTGAATAATTCCAACCTTTTTTTGGCTTGTTCAGCATCATTAGCAGTAGAAACTATTAAATTTTTTGAATTTAAATATTCTTTCAAAAGGTCTCTAATTCTATCGTCATCATCAACGACCAATATGTGAATTTTATTTTTTTCCATTTATAATTTTTTTTAAAACATCTTTAAATTTGATAACCGAGTCTGGTTCAGAGTTTTTTAAAGCATTAAATATTCTTTTTTTTTGAGCACCATAGGCCATTTCAAAAAATTTTTTTCCCTCTTTATCAAGATATAAATTTTTTTTTCTTGTGTCTTTGTCATCTTTGATTTGCTTAATCATTTTTGTTTTTATCAAATCTCTTAACACTCTATTTAAACTTTGCTTGGTTACCCTTAATTTAAAAATTAGTTCACTTAAACTTATACCAGGATTAATCTCTATCAAGCTCAAAGCTCTTAAATGTGCTGGCCCAAAGTACTGCTTAGCTAATATTTCTTTAGGATCTGAAAATGTTTCTCTATATGCGTTATAAAGTAATTGAATAAATTCTTTAATTTGCTCATCTTTAAGATAAAGTAAATCTTTCATAATGGTAAGCTATATTGACATATTCTATTAAGAAATATACTTTTTTGTAAGAAAAAAATAGATATATTATTTTTATGGAAAGCATTCCTTACGATAAAAGATCTGGCAAAATATGGTTTAATGGCGAGCTAGTTGAGTGGACTAAAGCTAATATACACGTTTTAAACCACGGCCTTCATTACGCTAGCTGTGTTTTTGAAGGAGAAAGGGTTTATGATGGTGAAATCTTCAAATTAGAAGAGCACACGGATAGGTTATTTTATTCTGCAAAAAGAATGGGCATTGAAATTCCATATAGTAAAAAAGAAATTGTAGACGCATCTAATCAAATAATTAACGTTCAAAAAGTTTCTAATGGTTATGTAAGGCCTGTGATATGGAGAGGAAGTGAAATGATGGCCATATCTGCACAAAAGAATAAAACTCATGTAGCTATTGCAGCTTGGGAGTGGGGATCTTATTTTGATCCGAAATTAAAAATTGAAGGCATTAAACTTAATATTTCTCCTTGGAGGAGGCCAGCGCCTAATTCAGTGCCATGGGATACTAAAGCCGCAGGATTATATATGATTTGTACTCTTTCTAAACACGAAGCTGAAAGCAAAGGATTTACTGACTCCTTAATGCTTGATCATGAAAACAATATTGCAGAAGCAACGGGAGCTAATATTTTTTTTAAAAATAAAAATAATGAGTTACATACTCCAATACCTGACTCTTTTTTAGATGGAATTACTAGAAGAGAAATTATAAGCATTGCTAAAAGCAAAGATATAAAAGTTGTTGAGAGAAAGATTTCACCAGATGAAATGAAAGATTTTGTTGGATGTTTTTTAACTGGGACTGCTGCGGAAGTGACACCAGTTTCACAGATTGATAAATTTTCTTTTAAAGTTTGTAATTTAATAAAGGGCCTAAGCGAAAGTTACCAGACTCTAGTGAGAAAAAAAACAGCAGCTTAATTTTTTTGTGCAATTATAAGTATTGACCAAGCAAATTTTCTGAAGAAATTATATTTGAATAATGTTTGATCAATATCTGATAAAATTCTAAAAAACTTAGAATCATCAGGGTTTTTGTAAAATATAAAAAAAATTAAAGTAAAAAACCCGTAAAACTTTAGTTGTAAATTTTTAAAATATTTTTTTATATGCTCAAAATCTTTGTCTTTTAAAGGGTGCTCATCCGGAGATCTTGCTTTGGGAGTTAAATTTCTATAGAGGTTTATGAAAGGGTTTGTTCCTAGAGGTTCCATAAAAACTATTTTCCCGTTTTGTTTAAGCAATCTATTGATTTCCTCGAGAGCCTTTTCTAGTTTTAAATGGTGTAGAATTCCAGATCCATAAATTAAATCAAAAGAGTTACTATCAAAAGAGCTATTTTCACAATTGTCACTTACAAATTTAATATTATCATTGCCAGAGTTATTTTTTGCTTTTTCAATTGAAATTTCTGATATATCCATCCCTACAATTTTAGATGGGTTAAATTTTGAGATGATATTTACATTATGACCTATACCACATCCATAGTCTAAAATTTCTTTATTTTCACAATTTTTTCTTAAATAATCATAAAAATCTTTAAACATATTGCTAATTGCCCTGTAAAAAATATTTTCAAATCTTCGGCCACTTCCTGACTGTAATTTATTATGAAATTCTTTTTCTCTTTTGTTTTCAGGAGTTAAGTTCATAATGATTTATCTTTTTCATCTTCACTTAAAGCATGATCTATGCCTTTTACTAAGTAATCGTAGCCTGTATATAAAGTTAAGAATGATGAAAGCCATAACAAAATAATACCAATAGTTTGGGCATTATAATCTTGAAAATTAACAACTTTATTTCCACTCTCACCAGTTAATAAAATAGCAATGGAAAGCATTTGAATGAATGTTTTCATTTTTGCAAGACTAGTTACGGGCATAGCAATACTAACTTTAGCAAGAAATTCTCTTAGACCAGAAATCAGTATCTCTCTAGTTAAAATTATAATTGCGGCTATTACTTCAAAATTCTTAATTGTGCCATTCATTACAAGTAAAATTAATGCAGCAGATACTAATATTTTATCTGCTATGGGATCTAACAATTCTCCCAATTTTGACTCCTCTTTAAACAACCTTGCCAATAATCCATCAAGATAATCTGTAAAACTAGCCAAAACAAATAAGAAAAAAGGAATTAAATCTCCAAAGAATCCAGGTAGAAAAAAAGATATCACAAAAATAGGAACTATAATAATTCTTCCTATTGTTAAAATATTTGGAATTTTGATTTTCATTTTTTATTCGTGAAAGTAATCATATATTTTTTTTGCCATATTGTCTTCAATACCTTCAACAGACTTAATATCATTTAAGCTGGCTGACTCAACAGCTCTAGCAGAACCAAAATGATTCAGTAGGGCCCTTTTTCTTTGTTTACCAACACCTTTTATTTGATCTAATAATGATTTTGTCAGTCCTTTTTTTCTTTTAGCTCTATGAGTGCTTATTGCAAACCTATGTGCTTCATCTCTTAATCTTTGAATAAAAAATAAAAGGGGATCATTTTTTTTTAAAATATATTCTTTATTCTTATGATAAATTTTTTCTTCTCCAGCATTCCTATTTTTACCTTTGGCAACTGCCAAAATAGGTAAGTCGTGAAGGCCTAATTCATTTAATATTTCTCTACTAACAGAATATTGTCCTTTTCCACCGTCGATAATCACTAACTCTGGCAATGAAAGAGATCCGGATTTTTCTTTAATGGCTTTTGAAAATCTTCTAAACAAAACCTCTTTCATCATTCCATAATCATCATTTTTTACCTTATTATCTTTAATGTTAAATTTTCTATATCTTTTTTTTACAAAACCTTCGTTTCCAAAACAAATTAAAGCACCAATAGAGTCTGTGCCCTGGATATGGCTATTGTCGTATACCTCTATTAAATTAATATTATTATTTAGGTCAAATTTTTTAGTTAAATCTTCTATTAAATTATTATTGCTTTCAGTTTGATAAAGTTTTTGCGTCAAAGCCTGCTTAGCATTTTTCTCAGCAAGTTTCGAAATATTAATTTCATCGTCACTCTTTGCTTTTTTAATTAAAATATTTTTACTTTCTTTTTCTGAAAAAGCCTTTTCTAAAAGTTTTAAATCTTTAATTTCAGTATTAGTTATTATTAAACCAGGAACAGTTTTATTTTCGTAAAATTGAGTTAAAAAAGAAGTTAAAATTTCCTTGACGTCATCGTCGTTATCGTGTTTTGGGTAAAAAGCTTGATTTCCCCAATTTTGTTTTGATCTGAAAAAAAATACCTGCACACACGTTTTGCCAGATTCTTTATAAATGCTTACTACATCTGCCTCACTCAAATTTGTTTGATTTATGTTTTGAGATGTTTGAATTTGAGTCAATGCTTTTATTCTATCTCTTGCAATTGCTGCTTTCTCAAAATCAAGATCTTTACTAGCTTGCTCCATGTCTTTAGATAAACTTTTTTGAATTTTTCTTGATTTACCAGAAATAAAATCTATTGCATCATTAACTGATTTTTTATACTGATCTTCGTTTATATATCCCACACATGGACCTGAGCACCTTTTAATTTGAAATAGAATACAGGGTCTCTCTCTATTTTTAAAAACAGTATCATCACAAACTCTCAACTGAAATATTTTTTGCAAAATTTTAATTGTCCAGTTAGCAGATCCAATGGATGCGAATGGACCAAAATAATAACCATCTCTTGATTTTTTTCCTCTTAATTTAGTTAATTGGGGCCATTTATCTTTGTGTCCGATAAAAATATAAGGAAAAGACTTATCATCTCTTAAGAGAATATTGTATCTAGGTTTATGTTTTTTGATTAGATTTGCTTCGAGCAACAAAGCCTCACTCTCATTACTTGTCGTAGTTATTTCCAAATTTTTAGTGAGAGAAAGCATTCTCTCAGTTCTAATTGGTAGATTTGACTCGGTTACATAACTTTTTAATCTATTAGGAATATTCTTTGCTTTTCCAATATAAAGAATTTCACCATTTTGACTTATCATTCTATATACGCCAGGATTTTTGGGTATCAAGGGTATTTTATCTTTTATAATTTTTTTTCCTTGCTCTAGATTATTACTCATTTTTCCTTTTTGTAATTTCAATACCAACTGACTCTGTTTCTTTAATAATATCTAATTTTTCCAATTTAAGTTTTATTTTTTTTACAATTTTATAATTAAAAATGATCTCAAAGATATTTTCAGCTAAATCTTCTAATAGTTCATAGTGTTTTTTATTAGCAATAAGAGAAATCTTATTTATCACTTCCTCATAATTTACAATGGATTGTAAATTTTTATTATCTGGTTTTAAGTTCCCATCAGAACTGATCTCTAAATTAATCCTCACTCTTTGCTTTTTCTCTTTTTCGAAATCATGAAGTCCAACAAAGATATTTAGTATTAAGTTTTTAATAATTACTTTTCTTATATATTTAAATTTATTTTTATTTTTAAATTTTATTAGTTTCATTCTTTAGAATTTATTATATCCGGTGTTAACCACGCAAGTCTTTGTCCACTATCAACATTTATAATTTGTCCAGTAATATTATCATTTTTTATAAAAAATTTTACAGCGCTACAAATATTCTCAAGTTTAACAACTTTTTTTAATGGCACAGATTTCCACTGTTTTTCAAAATGTTTTTTAGATTGTCTTTTGTTTTTGAGAGTTGGTCCAGGTGAAACTGCATTTACTCTGATGTTTGGAGCTAATTTCATTGCTGATAATGTGGTTAAGGTTCCTAGAGCAGATTTACTTAAAGTGTAAGAAAAGAAGAAAGGTGTTAATTTCTCTATTCTTTGATCGATGATATTTATGATAGTACCCTCAGATTTTTTTATTAAATGGCTAAAACTTTGCGTTAATATAGCTGGTGCTTTCAGATTGATATTAAGATGTTTCATGAAACTTTTGTCAGAAAAGTTATAAAGATTATCATTTTCGAAAATTGATGCATTATTAATCAAACAGTCTAAACCTTTCATTTTCTTAAAACCTACTCTCATAATTTTTTGAGCTTGAAAGGGATTGCTCAAGTCTGCTTTGACCAGATGTACTTTGGTACCAAGATCTTCTAGTTCTTTTTTTAGTTTTTGGGCCGCATTTTTAGATTTGTTAAAATGCAAAGTAATTTGATTATCGTATCTTGCTAAACTCTTAGCAATCGAAGCTCCTATTCTGGTAGCTCCACCGGTAATTATTATTTTTTTGGCTTCCATTTTTTTATTGCTTTCCGCGGTTTAGTACCTGGCATTCCCATTGTTGACCTGCCTTTAGGGTATACCTTATTTTTAAGTTTGTATTGGGAAATTTTAGGATTTAAAGTTATTTCTAATTCAGTAGCCTCAAGTTTTCTAATTTCATCTCTGATTTTAGCCGCTTCTTCAAATTCAAGGTTAGAAGCCGATTCTTTCATTTTTTTGTTGAGAGCTTTCAAATGCTTTTTTAAATTTCCACCAACATTAGATCCCTCGCTAATTTTTACATAATCTTTTTCGTAAACAGACTCTAAAATATCACTTATTTCTTTTTTTACCGACTCGGCTGTAATCTTATTTTTTTTATTATACTCCAACTGCTTGTTCCTTCTCCGCTCAGTCTCTTTAATAGCTTTATCAATACTTTTAGTAATTTTATCAGCGTATAAAATTACTTTACCATCAATATTCCTAGCTGCTCTTCCAATCGTTTGAATTAAGGATGTTTCAGATCTTAAAAAACCTTCTTTGTCAGCATCTAAAATAGCCACCAAAGCACACTCTGGAATATCTAATCCTTCTCTTAACAAATTAATTCCAACTAAAATATCAAAAACTCCCATTCTAAGATCTCTGATGATTTCAATTCTTTCTAAGGTGTCTATGTCTGAGTGCATATATCTTACCTTCAATCCATTTTCATGAAGATACTCAGTTAGATCTTCAGCCATTTTTTTTGTAAGAGTAGTAGCTAAAATTCTAAAACCTTTTTTTACTATTTCAGTTGCTTCATGCATTAAATTATCAACTTGCGTTTTTGCAGGCCTTATCTCTACAGGTGGATCTATCAATCCAGTTGGTCTTATTATTTGATCAATATATTTATTTTTTGTTTGTTTTAATTCCCATGGACCTGGCGTTGCAGATACGAAAACAGTTTGTGTTCGCATTAAATCCCACTCTTCAAATTTTAAAGGCCTGTTGTCCATACATGAAGGCAATCTAAAACCATATTCAGACAATGTTTTTTTTCGCGTATGGTCTCCTTTGTACATTCCATTTAATTGTGGAACTGTAACATGACTTTCATCTACAAATATAATTGCATTATCTGGAAAGTATTCAAACAAAGTTGGCGGAGGTTCCCCAGGTTTTCTACCAGATAGAAATCTAGAATAGTTCTCTATACCAGCACATGTACCAGTTGCCTCAATCATTTCTAAATCAAATTTTGTTCTTTCTCTTAGTCTTTGTGCTTCTAATAATTTATTATCTTTCTCGTGTTTTTTTAGTGTTTGTTCAAGTTCAATTTTAATTTCCTTTATTGCCTGATCAATAGTAGGCTTAGGTGTAATATAGTGACTGTTAGCGTAGATCTTAATGATTGAATAATCATTAGTTTTATCCCCAGTTAAAGGGTCGAACTCTTCTATTTTTTTTAATTTATTATAGTCTAAACTTATTCTCCAAGCTCTATCTTCTAAATGAGAGGGAAATATTTCAAGATTTTCCCCCCTAACTCTAAAAGTTCCTCTAAAAAAATTTTGGTCGTTTCTTTTGTATTGTAAATTAATAAACGCTCTTATTAATTGATCGCGATCATAATCATAATTTTTTTTTAATGTTATTGTCATTTTAGAATATGCTTCAACTGATCCTAGTCCATAAATACATGACACACTTGCAACAATTATTACGTCATCTCTTTCTAATAAAGATCTAGTTGCTGAGTGTCTCATTCTATCTATTTGCTCGTTTATCGAAGCTTCCTTTTCAATATAAGTGTCTGACCTAGGAACGTATGCTTCAGGAGTATAATAGTCATAATACGACACAAAATATTCAACAGCATTATTAGGAAAAAAACTTTTAAATTCCCCATACAGCTGTGCAGCCAGAGTTTTATTAGGAGCTAAAATTAAAGCTGGTCTGTTAGCTTTTTCAATAACCTTTGCCATTGTAAATGTTTTACCCGAACCAGTAACCCCGAGGAGTACTTGTTCTTGTTTATTTTCTCTTAAATTATTTAAAATTTTCTTTATAGCCTCTGGTTGGTCACCGCTAGGTTGAAATTCGCTTTTAATTTTGAACTTAATTCCACCCTCTAGCTTATTTTTTTTATTGGAGTTGTTAACTTCCAAATCAGCTATTTTTTCTTGGTATGTATTTTGCATTTTGTGTTATTAATATTAAAAATAAATATTATAGATTTCAATGAGCATAGTTTCCAATAATTTAAAGCGTGTAAAACCCTCTCCAACTATAGCAGTTACCACAAAAGCAAGGGAAATGAGGGCTGCTGGAAAGGACGTAATCGGATTAGGGGCAGGGGAGCCTGATTTTGATACTCCTGACAATATTAAAGAAGCAGCTATTGAGGCTATTCAAAAAGGTGATACAAAATATACTGCAGTTGATGGCACTCCAAAACTTAAAAAAGCTATTCAAGCTAAATTTATTAGAGAGAATAATTTATCATACGAGCTTGATCAAATAACAGTCGGTACCGGAGGTAAGCAAGTTCTTTACAACACTTTTATGGCCACACTTAATAAAGGAGACGAAGTGATCGTGCCTGCACCTTATTGGGTGTCGTATCCTGATATAGTCTTATTAGCTGGCGGAAGGCCTAAAATTATTAAGTGTGATGAAAAGAATAATTTTAAATTAACTCCCGAAAAACTTAAAAAGGCTATTACAAAAAAAACTAAATGGCTTATTTTAAACTCACCTTCAAACCCAACTGGATCTGCATACTCAAAAAAAGAAATTGAGGAAATATCAAAAATTTTAATAAAAAATAAAAAAATATATATTTTAAGCGATGATATTTATGAACATATTTTATATGATGATTTTAACTTTTTTACAATCGCCCAGATAAATGCTTTGAAAAGTAGAACGCTTACTATGAACGGTGTAAGTAAATCTTATTCAATGACTGGTTGGAGAATTGGTTATGGAGCGGGTCCTAAAGAGATAATTAAAGCTATCTCTAAAATACAATCACAGTCAACAAGTAATCCGTCTTCAATAAGTCAAGCGGCAGCAGTTGAAGCTTTAAATGGAACACAAGAATTTATCAAAAAAAGATCAGACTCTTTTAAAGAGAGAAGAGATTTCGTCGTTGATAATTTAAACAAGATTAAGGGTTTAAGCTGTTTAAAACCGGAAGGCGCTTTTTATGTCTTTCCTAATTGTAAAAAGTTATTAGGAAAAAAAACAAAATTGAAAAATGATAAAGAATTTGTACAACAACTTTTAGAAAAATCACAGGTAGCTGTCGTTCAAGGCTCAGCATTTGGACTTGATGGATATTTTAGAATTTCCTACGCAACATCCATGGAAAACTTAAAAAAAGCTATAGAAAGAATAAAATCCTTTTGTGAAAGTTTGAACTAAATTTTTTTAATAATCTATGAATTTTTTTATCACTAGAAAAAAAAGTTTAGAAATTATGGAAAAATTTATCAACGGTAATTTAAAAGAATACTCTAAATTGAGAAATTTTGACTTAGGGCCTGAAAAAAGAGAAAATACATCTTGCTTATCTCCATTTATAACACACGGTATTATCAATGAGGAAGAAATTATAAAAAAAGTTTTAAAAAAACATTTATTTAAAAATTGTGAAAAATTTGTTCAGGAAGTTTTTTGGAGAATTTATTGGAAAGGCTGGTTAGAGTTAAGACCAGATGTTTGGAAAGATTATATTTTAAAATTAGAGAGTCTCCACGCTGAATATAAAGACAACAGTAATTTAAAAAATGCTTTAAATGGAAATACAAAAATTGATTGTTTTAACAGTTGGGTAAAAGAGATCAAAGAAACAGGTTACTTACATAATCACACCAGGATGTGGTTTGCCAGCATTTGGATTTTTACACTAAAGCTACCCTGGGAATTAGGTGCAGAATTTTTTCTTAAAAACCTTTATGATGGAGATGCAGCGTCAAACACTTTGGGATGGAGATGGGTAGCGGGAGTCCAAACTCCTGGCAAACATTATTTAGCTTCTGAGTGGAATATCAAGAAGTTTACTAACAATCGTTTTAATAACATTCAGTTGAATGATACTGCTACACCTATACCTGCAGAAAAAAAATACTTTGCAAAAGAAAAAAATATAGCCAACCCCAAGATTGAAAATAATAAAAATCTTCTTATTTTCGATAATAATTTGAGCTTTGAGGTTTCTGATTTTAACAAATTCAAGTTTCAAAAAATATTTTTAATAAACAATGAAAAAAAAAGAAAAATTGTACTTAATTCAAATGTTATAAAGCTTAAGAATTTCTTCTTGAAAGATCAATTAGAAAGATTAAATGAAAGGTCAATCAATTGTGAAATTATTGATATTAATGATATTAAAAATTTAAAAGAAGACTTGTATGTTTTATACCCACAAATAGGCGAGAACTTAGATTTTATTTATAACAATAAAATTCAAAATATTAAATTTTTATATCGTAAAATTGACCAAATTTCTTGGAAATTTTGTAATAAAGGTTTTTTTAATTTTAAAAATTATATCCCTAAAATTATCGAGAGCATCTTTTAGAACAGTATTTTACATTTTTCCAATTTAATCTCCATTTCTTTCGCCAAGAAAAAGATCTTTTACATATCGGACATATTTTTTTAGGTAACTGATTTTTTTTCACTTTTTAAAAGATGTTTATTTTTTAAGTATAATAAATACGCAGCAATTTCATAAAATACATTTAAAAAGAAAAAAAGGTATTTATTTTTAAATATTTTATATAAAAAATAATATTTAGGTATATTTTTCCAAATTATTAAAAAGACTTCTGCGCCACTTATAAGCTTACCGTCAGAAATCACATGCATTCGTCTAATTAGCTCCTTGTAGCTTTTAGATGTAAGTTTTTGTGCTTCTGCGTTGTCCGTAACATCTATCCAATCAATATTTTCATTACAAATTTTTTTATAATGATTTATTTCTGCCTTACAAATATTACATGAATTATTAAAAAAAACTTTCACCATTATATAAAATAATCAATTTTGCATTAATATTCTTTTAGCGGGCTTTGTTTTATTAATCCAAAGTTTTGGTATTGAATTTTTACCCTGTAAAGCTGCGAAGTACGCACCAATAAAATTTGCTCGAGAACAATTACAACCTCCAGCCTTAATTGTTTTTAAAATAGCTGTTTTAAAATTCTTAGATGTCATAATAGAGTGAATTGCACTATTAAAAGTACCTGGATAACTACAAGCTATACCTAATTTTTTGACAACTATCTTATGAGATTTTTTTTTTAATTTCCTCACTTGCCTAATACCCTTAATCACATTTTTAAAGTAAACATTTCTTTTAAATTTTCTCTCAAATATGTTAATTGGATCTTTAAATCCTTTTAACGCAAAATCTAATATATAAAATTTTGCCATCGCATATTTAATACTAATTTTCGAAATTGTTACAATTTTTATAATTTTTTCTATATCTTTGAAATTATGATTATATAAAAAAAATGGTAGGGCAGCACAATATCCATCTGACTCATTTACTTTTATGCCACCACTTAATTTTTTTTTACTTTTGATATTTCTTACAGTTTCAATTATATTTTGATGTATCCACGGGCCTTTAATTATTGACCTCCAATCTTTTACCTTTTTATATTTTTTTCTCAATCCCAAATTTTTCCAATAAACACTTCCTGGACCAAAATTTTTGAGAATATTTTTTTTAAATCTTTTTTCTATACTTTCATGATTTTCAATCAATGTCTCAAACATCACCTGGCCAATTTTGTTATACCCAGATACCTCTCCAGTTTTAATATTATAAAACGGACTTTTATTTTTTTTTAAGAACGCAAAATCTTTTTTACCTCTTATGTAATTAGAAAGTTTTTTTTGATCATAAACCCAGTGCAAAGGCCTCGCAGCTGCATCTGCAACAGTTGCACCTAAAAAAACATGTAAGTTATTTTTCACTTTATTGATGAGATAAATGTTTTTCGGCTTCTAAAGCTGCCATACATCCCATACCAGCAGCTGTTACCGCTTGTCTGAAAATTTTGTCTTTGACATCGCCAGCGGCAAACACACCTGGTATGTTAGTTGCTGTAGAGTCTGGCTTTGTGATAAGATACCCATTATTATCCATATCTAATTGATTTTTAAAAAGTTTTGTTGCTGGGTCATGACCGATGGCAATAAAAATACCGTCTATTTTTAAATTTGAAACTACTCCTGTTTTTACATTCTTAATTTGAATTGAATTTACTTCTTTTGGATTGTCTTTACCCATTATATCTTCTACGACCGTATCCCAAATAATTTCAATTTTTTTATTCGCTTTTAATTTATTTTGTAGCAACTTCTCAGCACGTAATTCATCTCTTCTATGAATTAATTTAACTTTAGAGGCGAATTTAGTTAAAAACATTGCTTCCTCAACTGCAGCATTACCTCCACCTACAACAGCTACCTCTTTTCCTTTGAAAAAAAAGCCATCACACGTAGCGCATGCTGAAACACCAAAACCTTTGAAGGTTTGTTCCGATTTAAGGTTTAACCATCTTGCTTGTGCGCCAGTTGATATTATAAAACTATCTGCCGAATAAATCTGTCCACTGTCGCCATAGGCTTTAAATGGTTTTTGAGAAAAGTCTACTTTACTGATGTGGTCTTGTATCATTTCAGTACCCACTGCTTTTGCTTGTCCTTTCATTTCTTCCATTAGCCATGGGCCTTGAATTACTTTTGCAAATCCAGGAAAATTTTCTACATCAGTTGTTGTGGCTAATTGCCCACCTGGCTCAGAGCCAAAAACCAAGATTGGTTTAAGCATCGCTCTAGCAGCGTAAATGGCTGCCGTATATCCGGCTGGTCCTGACCCAAGAATCAACACTTTTGTATGTTTAGCTGGTTTATTATTCATTTTATAAGAGGTATATAGTATCAAATGTCAAAATTTAAAGCATTACTTTTAACTCAGGGCATGCATGGCATGATAAGCCAAGTTGAGGGTTTAGCAAAGGCGTTAGATTTAAGTTATAAACATCAAAAAATTGAATTAAAAAAAATATGGGATTTTATTCCACCAAAATTTACCCCGATTTCATTAAATATACTTAAAAACCAGTTTTTATTTAATTCTAAAGTAATAATTTCATGTGGTAGAAAAAGTGTAATACCTTCACTAGCGTTAAAAAAGAAATATGGAAATAAAGTTTTTAGTATACATATTCAGGATCCGAAAGTTCCAATAGAAAAATTTGATTTAATTGTTTGCCCGGAACATGACAATTTGCAAGGAGAAAATGTTATTAAGACAACAGGAGCTATCCATTACCTTACAAACCATGAAATTCAAAAAAATAAAAATTATATAAATATTGAAAAAGGAAATAAAAAAATAATCGCTTTTATCCTTGGAGGACCAAATAAATACTACAATTTTTCAGATGAACAGATAGATTTTATTTTTAATAAAATTAAGGTAGTTTTTACTCCACAAAAATATAGAATTATTGTAATTCCCTCATACAGAACACCAGAGAGAATTATAAAAAAGGCTTATAATACTTTCAGTGATAATCATAAAGTATTCAAAGAGGTAGATAAAAAGGCATATTTATCAGCTTTATCTTTAGCTGACCATATAGTTATAACTTGTGACTCAACATCCATGATTTCTGAAGCCGCTATAACAGGAAAACCAATTTACGTGGCACAAATGAAAACATTTAGAAATAGTAGTAGATTTCAATATTTTTTTTCTCAATTTAAAAAACTTAATATTATAAGAGATTTAGAAGATAGTGTTGACTTATGGTCATATAATAAGTTAGATGAGGTAAATCGAATTTCAAGCGTTATAAAAGAAAAAATAAAAAAAAATGTCACTAATTAATTCTTTAGCTAATAATTTAACTTCCTTCAAAAATCCATTTGATCACTGGGAGATAAGTAAACCTTTAAGCAATCAAGCAATCGAAGAAATTTATAATGCTGATATACCTGATCCTAGAAAAGAAAACTTAAATTACGATGGAACAAGAGCTTTAGATGGCGGAGAGGGATCTTTTCGTGCGGGAATTAAAGATGGAGGAAAAGCAAAAAAATTTAGATGTTATATAACAAGAGAAAATTCAAAACTATATCCTCATCTCACAAATTTTATAGAAGAACTTAGATCTGTAGAAGTTTACAAAAAGATTGGTTCTTTAATTAATAGAGATTTAAGTAATTCATATGTTAGATTAGAAGTTATTTGTGATAGAGAGGGATTTTGGCTTAAACCTCACTGTGACATAAAAGAAAAATTAATGTCATCAATAATTTTTGTAAATCTCAATGATGAACCTGAAAATTTAGGAACAGATTTTTATGATGCAAAACTTAATAAAGTTAAAACTGTTCCATACAAACATAATTATGGTTACTTCTTTACAAGCGTACCAAACACTTGGCATGGTATGGAGAAAAAAGAAATTAAAAAAGAGAGAAGATGTATCCAAATAAACTATGTTAGTTTTGAAACTGATTGGAAAGTAAAAAGTTAAATATCTTGTAAAGATGTGACACTTATTTCTCTCAATTTTAGAGACTTTATACCTTCCAAACAAACTTTAGCTGTTGACATATTCGTACAATAAGGGACTTTATTTGCTAAAGTAGCTCTTCTCAAAGCTACTGCATCACTTAACTGAGTCTCACTATTTCCTCCTCCTGTATTTATAACCAAAGCTATTTTTTTAGCATTTAGAACATCAACAATATGAGGAGATCCCTGATTTACTTTATTTATTTTTTTACACTGAATTCCGTACTTGCTTATGTAATCAGCAGTACCTCTTGTGCCACATAGTGTAAAATTTAACTTAATTAATTGTTTTGCTAATTGTACTCCCTCTTGTTTGTGGCTATTTTTCAAGGATATAAAAGCTAATCCTTTTTTAGGAAGGGAGTTAGAAGCTGCTATTTGACTTTTAGCAAAAGCCATTCCAAAATTTTTATCAAAACCCATAACTTCACCAGTAGACTTCATTTCTGGCCCAAGTAAAAGATCACTATTTGGAAATTTATTAAACGGAAAAACTGCTTCTTTAACTGCAAACATATCTTTTGTTTTACTTTTTAAATTGAATTTGTTTAATTTTTCACCAGCCATAACTCTTGATGCTATCTTAGCAAGTGGTAAATTTTTTGCTTTTGAAACAAAAGGAACAGTTCTACTTGCTCTAGGATTAACCTCAATTACATAAATCTTATCCTTTTGTATTGCATATTGAACATTCATGAAACCTTTTACTTTAAGTGCTAAAGCTAATTTTTTTGTTTGGTTTTCAATTTCTTTAATCAAAAAAGATTTTATTGATACCGGAGGTAAGCTACATGCTGAGTCACCTGAGTGGATACCTGCTTCTTCAATGTGTTGCATAATACCGGCTA
>MDTA01195391.1_pt1 | contig 23163 bp, 23 predicted proteins | sample 811151 | NCBI WGS metagenome assembly MDTA01 (sample SAMN05326648, study PRJNA326480) | marine metagenome | isolation source: seawater | place: Indian Ocean: South | collected 2010
TTCCTTTTCTGACCACTTTACAAAGAATTTCTGCATGCTGTTCAAATCCATCAGTTTTTAAATTTTCATTTAATAAAAGATTTTTTTTGAAGCATGCGTAACAAGAGTAAATATCTGTAAAAGTAGTATTATAGATTAAATTAAAAAGTAGTGTAATGAATTTGTTTCCAATTTTGTTAAAATAGTAATGAGATCTAGAATAATCTGCATAATTGAATCTTGATCCGATTATCAAATCAGGAGTAAATTTATCTATTAAACTTAAAAACTTTTTGAAATCGTTTGGATCATATTCTAAATCTGCATCCTGAAAAGTTATATATTCTCCACTTGCGCTTTCTAACCCTTTCCTAACAGCATTACCTTTGCCTTTATTTATTTCATAACTTATTAAAGTATCAAAAAGAAATTTATTTTTCTCTAAAATTTCTAATGAATTATCTCTAGAACCATCATTAACAACTATAATTTGAATATTTTGATTTTGTTTTTTAAGATCGCTTAATTTTTCTAATACTGTCAATATTGTTTTTTCCTCATTATAAACTGGCACAATTATTGAAAGTTTAAAAGATTCTTTATCAATCATGATTAATTTTCTAATTTATTAATAATCAAATATCCATATTTTTTGTATACAGCTAGATTATTATATGAACAAATAAATGGTGTTTCCCAACAAAGTCTTCCTTGCCATCCATTTTTTTTATTATTTTTAATGTCTGGACGATATATATTAACAAATTTATTTGATAGTTCTTTTTTTAAAATAAATTTGTTTTCTATTTTTTTTATACCAAGAAATAACTCCTCTGCTTGAGTGATTCTTAAAATATTTTTTGAAAAATTAAAAGTAAGAAAAATAAAAATAAAAATAATGAACTTTTTTTTTGAGAATATTTTTGAGAAAAACATATTAGAAATTAATACAAATATAAAGGTCACGAATATGAATATTGCAAATCTTACAACGGGCGAAAAGCTTAACCAAAAAATAAAGCTTATTGTAATAAAAAAATAAAGTATTTTTTTATTTTCGAATGATAAATGATAATTTCTATTTTTTTCTTTTTCAAAAAAAAGAGTGAGTATTAAAATTGGTAAAAAAATAGTAAAAATATGTTCAGTTATTTCAATGAGATTTCTTTTAAACCAAAATGAAAACCATGTGAAATTATTAAGAAATTCCTCCCTTGAATAAACATTCTTAGCTTCAGAATAACTTTTATTTATTAACTCAAGTTGTTTGGAAACATTTAGATGATCAATACTAAACCAGCTTACATCCAAACATGTAAAACTGGTTGGAAAAAAAATACATCCCGTAAAAATAAATTGTTGAATAAAAAATATTAGACATAAAAAATATACCATTAAAAATCTGTAATTTATTATATGAGTTTTAAGACTTCGAAAATTTGAAAAATATAAAAAAGAAGTTAGAATCAATAAAGGTAATGAGCTTAATTTTATTAAAATTGCAAAAAAGCCAAAAGATAAGTTTAAATAAAAATAATTTTTTTTTTTCCAAATTTTCATTTGTTTCGTAAAATTTTATAAAATAAAAAATACTCAAGACTGAAAAGATAGTTGATGGCAAATCAACACCAAATTCTGAAATTCTTGTAAATTTTAACAAAAAATAAAAAACAATAATTGTCAAATAATAATCACTTAATTTTATTTGCTTTTTTTCGACAATTTTGTTCACTGAAAATAAAACAAAATTAAGAAATAACAAAAAACTTGGTAGTGTTTGAAAATTAAAATTATTATTTTTTAGGAAAAATATTGGATTAATATTAAGCCATATAGAATTATATACGTATGGCCGATCTATATTTGCAAATCCAAAGACAATTTTATCTGCTAAAAAAGCCAAAGAGTAAGGCAAATGATAATAACCAAAATCCTCATGATACTTTTGGGATACAAACATTGGTAAAAGAAAAATAATTAGAAAAAAGTAATAGTAAAATTTATTTATTTTTTGAATTTTTAAAAAATTTTTTTTTTTCAAAAAAAAAATAAAACCAATTAGAAAAATAATATTACTTATTGTTGAGTCTATTTTAAAAAAAAAGTGAATAAATGTTGTGATAAGTGAAATAAATAGAAAACCAAGAAAAATTTCTTCAAAAAAATTGTTTACATTTCTACCAGAAATCAAACTTCCATAACCTGATAAAATACAAAAAAAAAAGATAATACTTACAAGAAAAATAAATAACTCAATGATGATCATATAATATTTTTATGTTTTATTTATAATTTTTTTTGAAATCATTTATGGTTTTATCAAGTGCTTTGCTAAAGTTCATTTTTGGCATCCAACCATTTTTTTTAGCAAGAGAAATATCGAGTTTTTTTCTTTTTACCCCATCCATTTTTTTATTTTTATCAAATTTAATAAGAACTGTAGGATCTATCTTATTTCTTATTTGTAAGGCATAATCTTTAATGGTCATTTCTGTTTGTGATCCAATGTTAATTAAATCTGAACTTTTTTTTTTTCTTAAAAAATACTCACACGCATTAGCTACCTCATCAACATACAAAACTTCTCTCAAAGGCTTTCCAGATCCCCATAATTTAACAGTTTTATTCTTTTTCTTTTTGCTAGCTAAGTATATTTTTTTTATTAAAGCTGGTAAAAAATGAGAATTACTTAAGTCGTAATTATCATTTGGCCCAAATAGATTACAAGGCATTAAACAAACATAATTTGTATTATATTGTTTATTTAAAGATTGTAACATTTTAATACCTGCTATTTTTGCAATTGAATAACTTTCGTTAGACTGTTCAAGAGGACCTGCCATTATTTGATCTTCTTTAATTTTTTCCTTTATATTATTTGGGTATATACAACTTGATCCAAAAAAAATTAGTTTTTTAACTCTTAAATTAAAACTATTTAGAATCAAATTTGATTGAATTTGTAAATTATCATTTATAAAATTTGCAGGATAATTCATATTAGCTTTTATTCCTCCAACTCTTGCCGCAGCTATTATTACTACATCAGGTTTTTTAATCTTAAAAAAATTTTTTACTGAATTTTGATCTCTAAGATCAAGTTTGTTTCTGTTTATAGTGATTATTTTTTTATATTTTTTTTCTTTTAACAATCTAAATATAGAAGAGCCCAGCATGCCATTATGACCAGCTATAAAAATTTTACTATTTTTATAATTCATAAAGTTGTTTATAATTCGTGCTGAATCATATCATCTATTAAATTATCTACAGATGTTTTAGGGGACCATTTTAGAATTTTTTTCGCTTTTAGTGCATTTCCCTTTAAGAAATCAACCTCTACAGGTCTAAAATATCTTTTTCTGCATTCAATTATAATTTTTTTGTTTTTAACATCTATTGCTTTTTCATTCATACCTTTGCCAATCCATTTTAATTTTATACCAATTTTTTTTGATACTTTGTTCACAAATTCTTTGATATTCATTGTTTTTCCTGTTGCTATGACATAGTCTTCAGCTTTTTTTTGTTGAAGCATTTTCCACATCGCTTCAACATAATCTTTCGCATGTCCCCAATCTCTTTTGGAATACAAATTTCCTAAAAAAAGTTTTTTTTGTTTACCATTTTTAATATTTATTAAACCTTGAACTATTTTTTTGGTAACAAAAGTTTCTCCTCTAATTGGGCTTTCATGATTAAACAATATTCCATTGCAAGCATAGATACCATAACTTTCCCTATAGTTAATAGTTATCCAATGTGCAAAAAGTTTTGAAACTCCGTAAGGACTTGCTGGATAAAAAGGTGTTCTTTCATTTTGAAATTTTTCCTTTGTTCTACCAAACATCTCTGAGGTACCTGCCTGGTAAAATCTTATTTTTTTTTCAAAATTTAAAATTTTAATTGCTTCGAGAATTCTTAATGTTCCAATTCCATTTACTTCAGCAGAATATTCAGGAACTTCAAATGAAACTTGAACATGAGATTGTGCAGCAAGATTATAAATTTCATTTGGTTTAATTTTTTTAATTAAATTAAGTATTGAAGAAGCGTCAGTCAAATCTCCATAACAAAGAACAAAATCAGACTTTAAATTTATATCTCTATAAATATCATCTACTCTTTGAGTATTAATTATTGATGATCTTCTTTTTACACCAAAAACTTTATATTTTTTCTTTAAAAGAAATTTTGATAGGTAAGCTCCATCCTGACCTGTTACACCAAATATTAAAGCAATTTTTTTTTTCATTTGGATTATTAATTTTTAAAATATATATTCTGTATTGATTTATTCATACAATGCAAGTAAGTCTTATAACCTGTACTTTTAATAGTGAAAAAACAATTAAAGATTGTTGTTTATCAATTTATTCACAATCTTGTACAAATTTAGAGCATATTATTTTAGATAATAACTCTCAAGACCGAACTTTAACTATTGCCAAAAAACACAAAATTAAAAGTCAAAAAATACTTCAGCAAAAAAGTTTTGGAATTTACGGTGCTTTAAATGAAGGCCTTAAAGAGGCTAAAGGTGAAATTATAGGCATACTACATTCTGATGATGAATTTATTGAAGCCGATATAATTGAGAATGTAAGAAAAATTTTTTTAGAAAAAGAAGTAGATGTATTATTTTCCAACTTATTTTATACAAAAAAAAATAATTTAAATAAAATCAGAAGAAAATGGAGGTCAAATTTACTTCCAGGAATTCAATCAAATTTAGAAATAGAAAAAAAAATAAATAAAGGCTGGATGCCGCCACATACGACTTTATTTTTTAAAAAAAAGTTATTAAAAACAGTTGGTTTATATGACGAAAATTTTAAAATTTCATCTGATTATGATTTTATGATCCGATTGTTTAAAACAAAAAAAATAAGAATTTATTTTTTAGACAAATTTACAATAAAAATGAGAACTGGTGGCTCTAGTAATAAAAATATTAAAAATATATTAATTAAATTATTAGAGGATGTATCAATTATGAGAAAGAATAATATAAAGGTTGTTAAATCAATCTTATATAAAAATTTTTCTAAAATATCACAATTTTTGTAATGTTACTATTGAAGGTATATTTTCGCTCAACATTATTACTAAATCTAAATCCTCATCGTAGTCAATATCTCTAATTCTATTCCTTTTTAAATGAATTCTGTTTACTAAAACCAATTGTTCATTATCGTTATCAAAATTCAAAAAGTAAATCGAATTAGCTCTTAAAGAACTGGCCAAAAGACATTTTCTTACTTTACAAAAAGAATTTTTTTTAAAATATAAAATTTCACTTATTCCGATAGATGGTGTAAAATAAATTGCTGGTTCGATAAAACCATATTTGGAATGAGACTTTTTAAATAAATTTGGTCCAAAATATGGTTCTCCGTAAGATGCAATAGGCCAACCAAAATTTTTAATTTTAGACGTTTTGTTTAAATAGTTAAAATTTATTTCATCTCCTCCTTTAGGACCATGTTCTGAGTTTATAATTAAATTAAGATCTTTGACATAACTTAATCCTTGTGGATTACGATGTCCCATTGATACCATTTCATGTGTATTAGAGATTAAATTAATTTTTATAATTTTTCCCAATAGACTATCTTTTTTTTGGGCTGAATTTTTTACATAAGAAAACCCAATAGAAAATAAGATATTATCATTATCAAAACTTTCAATTCTACCTCCTGAAAAAACATTATATTCTTTCCAATATTCATTAGTTTTAAATTTATTTTTAAACATTAATTTTTCAAAATTAAATTCTGCACTATAAATATCTATTGTTATACCTTTATCGTTTTGAGTCATCATTGATATTAAAACTTGGTTATTGTGGAAATGTAAATCTCTAATACCAATCAATTTTAAATTTTTTTTTTTTAATAAATCACCAATATTATTATCTAATATTTGATAATTAAGTTTTTTTTTTAATAAATTTTTCTTCTCAAAAAAAATAGTTTCACCCTCACCAGAAATCAAAAAAACCTTGTCATCTTTAATTTCTGCGTAATGAGCTCTTAATGAATTTTTCTCAGCCTTCCAGCCTAAATTTACATCTAATCTTTTAAATGGGGTAAAAAAATAATTGATTTTAAATTTTTGATCATTCAACTCATATTGATCTGATCTATATTTTTGTCCATCATAACCCTGCTCAAATTTTTTTACTTGTAAGTTTAAAAATTCATTTCTAGCTTTTAATTTAGGTATTATAAATATATTATCTTTAATTTTGCCAACATAGTGTTTAGGAATAATCGATTTAGTTAACTCAATTATTTTACTTTGTCTATCATAGCCATATCTAACTATGTTAGATACTTTATAAAAAATAAAAACAAATAAAATGACCAAAACCAATAATATTAAAAATTTTTTTTTATTTTTAAAAATAATCATTAATAAAATATTTTGTTTACACTTATCTTGATTGTTTTTTATACCAATGCAATGAAGATTTAACTATATGCGTTAAATTGCTATACTTTGGTTTCCAGGAAATATATTTTTTTAATTTAGTAGAATCTGCAATAGATACAATTATATCATTAGCTCTTTTTTTGCCAATTTTGACTTTTATTTTCTTTCTCTTGATAATCTGAAACTTTTCAAAAATTTCTTTGACAGAGAAACCATTTCCGTAACCACAGTTCAAAATTTTAAATATCTTATTTTTTAATAATTTTTTGGCTGATAATAAATGTATTTCCGCTAAGTCTTCGACATGTATATAATCCCTTACTGTAGTTCCATCTTTAGTATGAAAATTATTACCATTTATAACAAACGTTTCTGTATTTAGGATTGATGAACATAAATTTAAAATTAAATTATATTTGTTTTTAATACTAAAGCCACAACGGTATTTTTTTTCAACACCTGCTACATTGAAGTATCTAAGTATTATACAATGAATATTATTTTTATTTTTCTTTAAGAATTTTTCCATTTTTAATTTTGACTTTGAATAAGGTGATAATGGTTTCAGCTTGTCGATTTCTTTATTTCTTTTTTTTTGATTTCCATAAACTGCGGCTGTTGATGAATAGATAATTTTATTTAAGTTATTTTTTAAACAACATTTTAAAAATATTTTGCTTTTTTTATAATTATTATCATAATATTTTTTTGGATATCTTAATGACTCTGAATTATTAATAAATGCTGCAAAATGAAAAACAATATCAAATTTTTTTGTTAAAAATATTCGATCAATTTTTTTAATATCTGAAATATTGGCCTTAAAGAATGTTGCTCCTCTAGGAATGTTTTTTTTTAAACCAGTTGATAGATCATCAATAATTGTAACTTCATGTCCATTATCTAGCAAATAATTCGAAACAGTGCTTCCAATATAACCAGCTCCTCCAGTAACTAAAACTTTCATTTACTATTTCTAAACTTCAAAAAAATTATTAGACTAAAATAAACAAAACAGCTTATAATCAAAATATAATAAGTTTTTAAATTAGTAATCAACAAAACCGCCGGTAGAGAAAATAATCCTATATTAATTATTAAAGTTTTATTTGAGTTGAGAGTGTAATTATTTACTAAATGATGTAAGTGATTTAGATCGCCTTTAAATGGATTTTTTTTATTATAAATCCTATAAATAAATAGTCTTAACATGTCAATTGCGGGTATTAACAATATAATAAATATTTCGTCACCATAAAAGAAATTATTAAAATTATCATATTGATATATAAAAACTGAACCAATAATTGAACTTATCAAATAAGAACCACTATCTCCTAAAAAAACTTTATTTTGAAAATTAAGGACAGCTAAAAATATTAAATTAATCAATAATAAACAGAAAAAAATTGGAACAATTCCTTTTATAATAAAGATTAAAAAAATAAAAATTGTAAAAAATATTAGTTGTAAATTTATACCATCAAACATGTTCAAAGAATTTGAAAGAAGTGCAAAACAAAATATTAAAAAGACAAATGAATATTCAAAATGTATATATGATTTCAAAAAAGAAATTTTAATATGATTAAGCCGTATTTCAGGAAAAATATACAAAATGAGGCCTATTACAAAAATAATCCAGAATAATTTTTTGTTAGGACTTAAGTTTTTTAAATCATCTGTGAAACCGATCAAAAAGAAAAAGGTACTTAAAGTGATTATAAAATAAATAAATTTATCATCAAAAAAATCATCTAATTTTAAAATTTTTAAAAAAAAGATTATTAAATATAAATTTAATAAAATTATTAATCCACCAATAAGCGATGTGGGTCTTTCATGTTTTTTTAATATTCCATCTGGTTTATCAAAAAATATAAAATTTTTGGATATTGTATCAAATCTTAGATAAATAATTAAATTAAACGCAAATATAAAAATTGATAAAAAAATAACATTCATTTGGTAAAATAAAAATTTTAATAATACAAATATTTAAGAATATCTATGTTTAAATTTTAATATAAATCTCGGCATAATATAAATTAGTATAAGCTTTAACTTTAGTTTAAAATATGGGTATCTTAAGATATCAATTATTAGAGCTAGATTTTTTTTATTATAAAGAAGGTGAATCAATCTTAAATACTCTAGTCTATGGAAAAGATTATCTTTATTTTGTTTATATATTTTTTTATTAAAGTTTTGCTTTTTAATCCAATATAGAAATTCCTTATAAAACATTCCTCTATTATTATGTGTAAAATTATCTCTGTGAATTCTTATATTTAAGAATTTTTTCTGAAAAGCCATTCCTTTAAATTTCTCTGCTATTCTTAAAATCAAATCATAATCACCAATAATATTATATTCTGAATTAAATTTGTAATTTTTAAGTATATCTTTTTTAATGATTACTGAACTTATTTTTATAAAATAATATTTAAGTAAATTATCTAAAATAAATCCTGATGGCATTTTGTGATTATAAAAAGTTTTAAATTTATCTAAATTTTGAAAATAATGAAAACAATTTGAGTAAGAAAAACCATAAGATTTTGAAGATTTAAAAAATTTTTTTCTTAAGCTTAAATAATTACTATTCCACCAATCATCAGAATCTAAAAATGCGATAAATTTACCCTTTGCCTTTTTTAAAGCTAAATTTCTTGAAGCATATAAACTTAATTTTTTTGTGGTTTTATAATAATAAAATCTTCTATCTTTAATTTTTTTAAATATCCTTGAACTTGAGTCAGTTGAACAATTATCAACAAAGATAACTTCAAAATTTTTAAATTTTTGATTTAGTATAGAGTTCAATGTTTTTTGTAAATATTTTTCTCCATTAAAACAATTTACAACTATACTAACTAATCTTTTTTGCATTATAACTTTTAAAATATAAATAAAAACCTACAGGATAGAAATAAATCATTGATAACCAATTATTAAAAAAATTTCCACTAGGAGCAATAGGCCATATATTTATAAAAATAGCAGAAATTGCAATGGCATTTGATACTTGAATTTTATCAAAACTTATTTGAGTATCATTTTTTTTTTTAGAAAGAAATATTTCTCTTATAAAATATATAAAAACAATTAATAATAACATTATACCAATTAGACCATTTGAAACTAAAATTTGAGCATAAGTGTTATGTGGGTGTGTAGAACATCCATCATTATTTTCTAAAATATAAATTTTGTTTCTACAAAGAAATCTAAAACCTTTTATTCCTGTTCCAAAAATTTTGAAATCTTTAAAAATTTTGTATGAAAGGACGTAATGGCCGTGATGGTCATGAGAAAAAATATAAAATTTATTAAACATTTTTTTTTTATGTTTCTCATATCTTTCCTCACCTTTGCCAATTATTTGGCTATATGATTTTTGAAACATTCTTTTTGCAGGATCAACTTTGTTTTTGGTTTTTAAATTAGATGCAACTAGTGCTAAAGCTAATGATATCAATGCAATATAAAAAATAAATTTTCTTAAAAACTTTACCATAAAAAATAAGATTGAAAAAAAGATAATTAATAAACCAAAAGAAGTTCTTTCACCCGAGAGATAAACGATAAGACAAGCAAAAGATATTAATATTAAAAAAAAACTATTGTTTTTTTTGTCATCAATTAGATTGTTCATGGATAAGTAAATCAAAAAGATTGGCAATATTCTTACTATAAAACTTCCAAGAATTAATTCTTCACCAAAAAAACTCGAAATTCTATTTTTAAAGATTTCATAACCTAATACATTTTTACCTGAATAATATTGAAGAAGAGAGTCAGAAATAATAATTATGAAAAGAGCTACATAGAAAAATATTATTTTTTTATTGAAAAAATTAAATCTATCCAAAATAAACCATATAGATAGTGCAAACAAAGGTATTCTAAAATAAAAAATAGCTCCTTTAGAATAATCAAAATTATAAAAATTATAAATTGTAGAAAAAACAGTGGACAAATAAAAAAATAGAGAGAAAACAACAAATTTATTTGAAAAAAACTCATATTTTTTTTCTTTAATTATCAAAAATAATGAAAAAAAAATTATTGTTATCAAAAAAATTTCAGAAAATAATGGACCAATAATTAAAAATAAAGGAAAAATTGCAATACCATAAACAAAAAAGGATTGAGAAATATTTGGGTTAAAATTCATTATCAATTATTTTAAGCATTTCTTTTTTAAAGTTTTCTTTTGTATAAATGTAATTTTTTAACATTGATTTTCGTATATTTTGATAATTTTTATTTATATGTTCAATGATTTTTTTTAAACTTTCCTTGTTTCTATCACAAACAAAAATCCCATATCTATTTTTTCTTAGGAATTGTATCTCATTAAAGATTATTACTGGCTTGAGTCTAGAAAAGGACTCTAATATCACTTTTGGAAAACCTTCGGTATAAGAAGGTAAAATAAAAATCTTTGAAGTATCGTAAATTTTTATTAGTTTTCTTTGATCAACAATTGGGCCAAAAATCTTAATATTTTTAGAATAGAACTTTTTATCAATCAATTTTTTTTCAGTTCCAACTAAAGTTAATTTATACTTTGTTAAATAATTTTGAAATATTTTTGAAATAAACAATGCACCTTTTTCCTTTTTAAAACGTCCGACATAAAGTAAATCAGTATTTATTTTATTATTATTTTTCCTTTTTTGAGTCCATTTATAATCAAGTTCAGATGGATGAACAATTCTTTTTGTGTTAACTTTATTAAAACTTCTAGAGCAAGATATTATTTTAAGTTTTCTTTTTACAAAAAAAAACATCAAGTAATAAAAATAGTATCCAATTATTCCATATTTAATTTTATACTCCATAAAACCATCACTTCTTAAATAAACAAATCCATTAAATTTTATATTTTTAAAATATAAGAGAATAAATATAAAAAAATTAAATGGAGAAATTGATATCATGAGGACATTGATTTTTTTTTCTTTAATATCTGAAACTTTTATTGGTCTAATCTTATGATTTAACTTATATCTAAATCTTTTCTTACTTTTTCTGCAAATAAGCTTTAGATCATATGAATTTTTGAAACATGATATAATGTTATTTAGGTCATTATTAGATGTAAAACTTTTTTTTTTAAACCAAATTTTATCATTACTTATTAGATATATTTTTTTCATAAAAATCTTTTAAAATAACTTATTGTTTTTACAATACCTCTGTATAAACTTACTTTTGGTTTCCACTTTAAAAATTTTTTTGCCTTAGAAATATTTGGATACAATTCCAAAATTTCATCTTTTCTAAAATCAATCTTTCCAAATTGAGGATTTCCACCACCAGCCAATTTACAAATTGATATTATAGTTTTTTTTATAGTCGTAGGTTTTCCAGAGCCTATGTTTATAATTTCTCCAGACGTATTTTTATTCTTTAAAGCTTTTATTATAGCTTTAATTACATCGTCTACATAAATAAAATCCCTCAACTGATTACCAGAAGAACAATCAAATTTTCTATTTTTAATTGCATTAATTATTGTAATTGGGATTATTCTATTCAAGTCCTGATTGGGACCATATACCAAATATAATCTTAAAATAGTTGATGGAAAATTAAATTTTTTGTGAAGCTCTAATAAGAATTTTGTACTTTGTTGTTTTGCTTCTCCATATATTGAAAAAGTTTGGGGAAATTTTTTTTGATTTTCTTTTTGGGGAGATTTAATCTTACCATATTCAATACAGGACCCTATTTGAACAAATTTTTTAACTTTTGAATTTAAAAAGAAATTCGCAATGTTTTTACATCCATTAAAATGACTCTTAAGTGTTTTATTTTTATTTGAATGATCTACATAACCTGCAAGGTTAACGACATAATCGTAGTTAGGTGATAAATTTTTCTCAATTTCTTTTTTTTTTGAAATGTCAAATATCAGATACTTTACTTTTTTCACTTTCCTATTTTTTTTTGGTAATTTAGTTGAAATACTATCTACAGACCAATTTAAATCTGAACATTTTTTTGCTAAATGATATCCAATGAATCCAGTCCCTCCTGTAATAAGAATTTTATTTCGTTTCAAGATGTTCTTTATTTTTAATTTTCTTCTCTAAAATTTCCTTGTCTCTGAGCGTATCCATACATTGCCAGAAACCATTATGTTTAAAAGCTACTAATTGTTTTTTTTTTGAAATTTTTTTAAAAGGTTCTTTTTCTAAGAAGGTACTATCTCCTGCAATAAAATTTAGAAACTTAGGTTCAATTACAAAAAAACCACCATTAATCCAACCTTCATCTAAACTGTTTTTTTCACGAAAATATTTGACATAATTTTTCATTATCTTAATTGCTCCAAATCTTGCTGGTGGTCTCACTGATGTTAATGTGACCAATTTATTATTTTTTTTGTGAAATTTAATCAATTTATTAATATTTACATTTGACAGACCATCTCCATAAGTCATTAAGAAAGTTTCATTTAAAAACTTTCCTAACCTTTTTATTCTTCCACCAGTCATAGTTTGCTGTCCAGTGTAAATTATATTTACATTATATTTTTTATTTTTTTTTAATTTAAAATAAGATTTAATAATTTTAGATTTATAGCCTGTCGCAATATAAAAATCGTTATGACCATATCTCACATAATGATCCATTATTCTTGTTAAAATTGGTTTTCCTGAAACTTTAATCATAGGTTTCGGAACAGATTTTGTATATTCTGATATTCTTGTACCCATACCGCCAGCTAAAATCACAACTTTCAATTTATTTGATCCTTTTCATAAAAGTTTTTTCATAGAATTTGATTTGTTTGACTGACAAATCATTAATATTAATATTTTTGTTATAGAAGGCTTTATACCAAGTTGTAACTAAATTAATTGTTTCTTTAATTGTCAAGACACTTTTCCAATTAAGGTTTTTTTTTGCCTTGTCGGAATTCAATTTAAGTAGATTACTCTCATAGTGAGTTTTAGTTTTTTTAACTATTTCCCATGAAACTTTCTTCCAATCTTTTTTCATATTTTTAACAACATCTAATACACTGTAATTTTTTAGATTTGATGGACCAAAATTAAAGATTTCGCCATTTAATTTTTTATTTTTAGATAATTTTAAAGATAAAATTAAATATCCCGACAAAGCCTCTAAAACGTGCTGCCATGGCCTTGTTGAGTTGGGATTTCTTAGTCTTACTTTTTTATTTTTTGACCAAGATTTTACACAATCTGGTATCAATCTATCCATTGACCAGTCACCGCCACCTATAACATTTCCTGCTCTTGCAACAGCTAAAGATATGTTTTTTTTCGAACTTAAAAAAGAATTAATATATGTTTGTATTATCAATTCAGCTGAGGCTTTTGATGAACTATACGGATCTATTCCTCCTAATAAGTCATTTTCTTTATAGCCTCTTTTTATCTCGAGATTTTTGTAACTTTTATCACTTGTGATTAATACTACAGAACATTTATTATTTAAATATCTCAGGCATTCTAAAACACTTAAAGTTCCAAATGTGTTTGATTTATAAGTTTCAATTGGATTTATATAGGATTTTTTTACTAAAGACTGAGCTGCTAGATGGAAGATGAAGTCTGGTTTAAAATCTACAAAAATTTTTTTCATTTTTTTTAAATCACAAATGTTTACTTTTTTTGAAATGATTTTTTTATCTAGTGTGAGAGATTTAAAATGAGATGGATTTGTCAATATTTCATTTGATAGGCCCATTACTTTAGCCCCTTTTAAATAAAGCCATAAAGATAACCATGATCCTTTAAAACCTGTATGACCTGTAACAATTACTTTTTTATTTTTAAAATTTTTTAATATTTTCTGCATTTAATTTCAAACCTTTAAATATATTATTTAAAGTATTTTTATTAACAAATTCCACCTCATCTTTAGTATTAAAAGCATTATGACTGGACAAAATACAATTATCAAACTTTTTGAATAGACTATTCTTCTTCAATGGTTCAATATCAAAAACATCTAAACAGGCCCCTCTAATCTTTCTCAAATTTAAACACTTAAGAAGTGCTTGACTATCAATGGACCCACCTCTACCAATATTGACAATTAAGGGATTATTTTTGAAGTCATTAATAGTTTTTTTGTTAATTATTTTATAAGAAGATTTATTTAAATCTGTTGCTATAATAATTATATCACAATTATTGAAAATAAATTTCTTTGTCTTTGATTTACATTTAAATTTTTTTAAAAAATTTTTATTAATCTTTTTTAAATCATTTGCATAATTGATAGTTTTAAAACCTTGTATCATTTCAAGAATTCTTTTTCCAATATTACCAAATCCTATTATCCCAACTTTTTTATTTAATAATGTTTCTCCAGAATATTTACCCCAAATATTTTTTTTAATTTCGTTATGATTAATGATTATTTTTCTATAAAAAGCTAAAATCATTGAAATTGCCATAGTGGCTACACCATTAGTGAAGGCGTTTGGAGTGTTAAAAACTTTGATACCTTTTTTTTTTGCGTACATATGATCAATTGAGTCTATTCCTGTGCCCCATTTTGAAATTACTTTTAAATTTTGTGCCTTATCAATTACTCTTTTTGTAATTTGATCATCACCAGATAAAATTGCATCATATTTGTGAATAATTTTCAAAAATTTTTTTTCACTAACTTGTTGAGTACTTTTTAGAATGGTGTAATTAATATTTCTCTTTTTTAATTTAACTTTAAATTCTTCAACAACCGGTATGAATGGTATTGCTGTTACAAGAAGATTAAATTTTTTTTTTATTTTTTTATTTCTAATATTTTTTTCCATCTTATTAAATCTTTATTTAAATAATAATAATCTATAGAATCAAAATTATTTTTATTTATTTTAATTTTATTTAATAAATCTTCTTTTGTATAAAAAGAATTGGTTTTATTATCTAGTATAGTATTTTTTAATGGTGACAAATCAAAGTTATTTTTATCTTTAAATAAAAAAGTTTTTAAACCGCAACTTAAAACTTCAATAATTGCAGATGTAGTGTTAGATGAAACTACATATTCAAACTTATTTACTAAGTGCTCTAAATCCTCACTAGTTTGAATAATATCTTTATCAAGGTTTTTAACTGATGTTGCTGGATGTGGCTTGAAAGTAATCTCAAAACCAGAATTGAATAAATTACTTTTTAACTGATTCAAAATAACAATTAATTTCTGATTAATTGTACCCTTATAATCACCCAAAAATAAAATCTTTCTTTTTTTCTTTTTATTATATTGTTTTTTTTTGTCAGCAATCCATAAATATCTTAGTGCTTCAACTTCTAAAATTTTCTTTGGATTTATAGATTGTGATAACAAAAAATTTTTTGAAATTTCACTTGAAACTGCAATAAAATCTGGATTAAATTTCTCAAACTCTTCTGATAAATTATAATTAGGATCATTAAAATAATTCAGATGCCAGTAGTTTATAGTTGTATGTGAATATCCTATAAGGTAGCCGTGATTAAATTTTCTCCAACTAGTAATTAATGCTTTCTCCCAAGGCTGGTTCTCATATAAAAAAATACCCCAACTATGTTTAGGCATTTCCGACATAAGATCATCAAATACTCGTATCCATAGTAAGTTTTGTAGTAATATATGTCCTGAAAAAGAAGAAATAAATAATTCTTTATTGATCAAATAAAAAAATTCAAATTCTCTGTTTATTTTAAATACTTCATCTATTTGAAAAAAACTGATTTTTTTTTTAAATTTTTTAAAATCTACTCTTACTTTCTTGTAATACTGAAAAAAAATAAAATTATTTATAAAATTTTTTTCGTCCAAATCTTTGATTTTTCTTTTCAATAAAAAATTTTTAACTTGAAAAAAAAAACTGAAATTTTTACTTGGAATAAACAATTGAACAAAATTGGAATTTGGCTTAATTATGCCCCATAAATGAGACCATTGCTTTGGATTAAAGATTCCATCAAAAAATTTTCCTGTGTCGTAATGTGTAAAGTATGAAAATAAGATAATTTTTTTTTTTTGAAAATTAATTTTTGATTTTTTTGTGAAATTACAATTCTTAACAAAAAAATAAAAAAATAAGATATAGTTATAGGCGCTACTTTTACGTATGATACATTTAATTTTATCAACTAAACTTAAATCAGACTTTTGAAAAACGACTTTCGAACTTCTAAATTGTTTTCTTAAAATATTAGCTAAATCTCCCTCAAGAAAATTGATGGTTGTTTTTTTATTTAAATTTTCATTTAAAATTTTTTTTAATGCTAGGTATTTTATGGTTTTAAAAACATAATTATTTTTGTATATATTTTTTTCATTTATCAATGACATCTCCCATAGAGAATGACCATTATACTCAAGTAAGTGTTTAAATTTCTGATTTTTAATTTTTAAATTTCCGATATTTAAGACTATATTCAAATATTCTTTTTTTAGATAATCCGAATTTTCATCTATGTATTCAAATAAATCTATTTCTATATCCTCTAACTGGACTATGGTGCCTTTATTTGACATTAAAAAATTATTTAGCGTATTTTTTTTGAAACCAATGGGCGAAAATATGATTTAAAATTAATTGAACATCTTCAACAGGCCCATACTCATTTTTATCAGTTTTAATGTGAATTGATAGATCGCATTTTTTTATCAGTTTGCCTCCATCGAAACCTAAGATGCCTATTGTTTTGCCCCCCTTTTTTTTCACCCACTCACAAGCTTTAATTAAATTTAGAGAGTTTCCAGATGCAGATAAAACTATAAATAAATCACCGTATTTATAATGTATTTTTAATTGATTTAAAAAAATGTTTTCATAACCAGTATCATTAGCAATAGCTGTTAAGACAGAGGGATTTTCATTTAAACTTTGAATTTTAAAAGTTCTTTCAACTTTAGTTTTTTTTAAAATGTCAAAACCTAAATCATTCGCCATTGTAATTGAAGTTGCTGCTGCGCCACCATTGCCAGCTACAAAAACTGTTTGATTTCTTTTTCTAGCCCGCTCTAAAAGCTTTAATAATTTTTCAATTTTTTTTTTATCTAATTTTTTTAATATATGGCTTAAATATTCTATATATCGTTTTGAAAAACTTATAAAATTGAGTGATTTATCATTAAAAAATTTATTATTCATTTATTTTCTTTTTCCATTCTTTATCATTATTATAAATTTTTTGAACCATCTTCATTACCTCTAATGCTTGATAACTGTTACCATTTACAACCTTCTTATTATTCAAAATTATATCAGTAAATTCAGCAATTTCTTCCTTCCAAGAATTATCTTTATAATATCTAAAAATTTTTTTTTGAAATTTTTCATTTTTTTTATTTAAAATTATTAGCTTTTCTTGACCATATGATTTAGATCCTGACAAAATACCAGATAATATTAAAGTAGCTTTTTCAAGTGTTATCTCAATATTGAATTTATGTTTCCATTGTGTTGCGGTGGAATGTATAGAGGCAATAATTCCTAAATCATTTTTCATTAATGCAAACGCACTATCTTCAACATTGTATTTCCAAAATTTATTAGAAACAAATGATTTAAATTCATTAAATTTACCTGCAAAAAAATATATTAAATCAAGCATATGGATACCTTGATCTAATAATATACCACCACCTGCTTTTTTTCTTGAAGATCTCCACTCATTCTTTCCAAAAGTAACTATTTTACTTTTTCCATAAACACCTCTTATGTTTAAAATTTTTCCTAAATTCTTACTATCAATAATTTTTTTGGCTTTTTTAATTGAACCATGATATCTATGGTTGAAACCATATTTTAATTTAATTTTTTTACTTAAATTTTCTTGATTTATAACTGATTGAATATCTGATTCATTTTTACCTGGGGGTTTTTCACAAAAAACATGAATCTTATTTTTAAGACATAATCTGGTAACTTTTGAGACTAAATAATTAGGCAAAGTAACAAATACAAGATTTGGTTTTTTTTTGATAAGATCAAGGTAATTCTTAAAATAATTAATATTTTTGTTTGTAAAATTTTTTTTAAATTTAATATCAGATACGTATTTCAATTTTAATCTTTTATTTTGCAAGATATAATGAATTCTTTTTTTTCCTACTACGCCATAGCCGATCACTCCAACTGATAAAACACTCATATCAAATTCTATATTTTTTATAAATCTTATCTTTTTTTATAAATCTTCTTACTTTTTTTAAGTCATTTTCAGTATCCACTGAAAATGAGTCAAAATAATCATATTTAACAACAAACTGTCCACCACCATTATCACAAATCCTGTTAGAATCGCATGCCTCAGACAATTCCAAGGGAGATGGTTCTGTATAATAAAATTTCTTTAAAAAGAAGTTTCTAAAAGCGAAAATACCGTAAATTCTTCTCACATTCATTTTTTTTGAAAATTTTTCGCAATGAGGAATTGGTGATCTACTTGTATATATTACTTCGTTATTTAGATTGTGAACAATTTTAAGAATATTTTTATCATTAAATTGATCTTGACTTTCAATTTTCATACCTAAGATTGTGCATTTCGCTTTTTTTTTTTTCTTTAAAAACGAAAGTGATTTATCAATCATTTTAGGATCTAACATTGGTTCATCTGCTTGAATACAAATTGTAATATCATCTGATTTAAGTTCTAATTTTTTAGATAATTTTTTTGACGCTTCATAAACTCTATCAAGTGCACGAACATGTTTTTTTGAAGTCATAACAACATTGTAATTTTTTTTTTTTGAAAAATTAAAAATTTTCTTATCGCACGTAGCTATAACAAGAAAATCTAGATTTTTAGCCAGTTTTGATCTTTCATAAACATGTTCAAGCATAGTTAAATTTATTACTTTTTTTAAAGGCTTATTTGGAAATCTAGAAGCAGCTAATCTAGCTGGAATAACACCTAGAACTTTAAGATTATTTTTCATGATATCTATAAATTTTGGAAATTTCTGAATTTTTTATGCCAAGTTTTTTTGAGTCTTTTGAATTTTTAAAATATATTTTTTTATCTTTTTCAGCTGAATTATAAAAACAATGCAATAATTTAAGTGTCTTTAAACAGTCATCATATGAAATTAAGAATTGCTTGTTATTAAAGAAATAATTTCCAATTGATTTATAAAGATACTTATGACCAAAACCATAATAATCTCTTTCAAAGCTCTCTGAAAATTTAAATAAGTCTTTTGGATTAGGTGTAAAAACTTCAAGTTTATTTACAGCAATACCTCCAATTTGAGCCATGCCTTTAGATCCTAATATTGAGACAGAAGCTTCGTAATCAATCGGTCTAGCTGCAGTAGTTATTTCAAGTGTACCAACTGCACCATTTTTAAAACCGAATGTTGCAACCACTGTGTCTTCAACCTCTATTTTTGAACCTAATGTTTTCATCTGACAATTTACGTAACTAACTTCGCCAAACAAATATCTTAATAAATCAACATGATGAATTCCTTGATTGGTTAAAGCTCCACCATCATGTGAATATGTTCCCCTCCAAGGGGACATATCGTAGTATCGTTGCTGCCTGCACCATCTTACTCTAACATTTACTATTCTTAGATCACCAATTTCACCAGAAATAATTGATTTTTTGATCCTTCTTACAGCTAAATTATATCTGTTCTGAAAAACTGGGAAAATTTTTACATTATTTTTTTTTGATAAATTAAATATCTCTTCGGCTTGTTTAATTTTTAATGTTAAAGGCTTTTCAATAATCAAATTTTTCTTAAATCGTCTTATAACATCTTTGCTATGTTCATAATGCATTCCAGATGGAGTTGCTATAATTACTAAATTAATTTCTAAATGTTTCTCTAACATTTCTCTGTAGTTTTGATAGCCAGGAATTTTAAATTTTTTTGAGAATTTTTTAATTTTTGAATTATTTAAATCAGAGATTGCTGTTAATGAAAATTTTTTTTCAGAAATAATACAATTAATATGATGTAATGAAATACGACCGATTCCTATTATACCAACGTTAATCTTTTTCAAATTTTGCTTCATTAAAAATTTTTTTAAATGATTTTATATGATCATAAGTGCTATGAATTCTATGGCCAAAGTGTGGTTCTATCACGTAATAGCCGGAATAATTATCTTTTTTTAAAGCGATAATTTGGTCTGTCCAATTGACTTCACCCTCACCTAACATGATATTTTTATATTTTTGCTCAAATTTTACTGCATCTTTGATATGTAAATGTCCGATTCTATCTTTAATTAAATTATAGAAATCTGGGAATGGTTTCATTGAATTTTTTTCACCAATACAATTACAAGGATCCCAGTTTAATTTAAAATTATCATTTGGTAGATTTTTTAAAACTTTAATTAAAATATTGCCATCATTAGCAAAGTGATCTCTATCATTTTCAACAAGTAATGTAATATTTTTGCTTATACATTTATTTAATAAATTTTCATATATGCTAGTCATTTTTGATACAACTTTTTCTTCATCCAAATTGTCTAATTTTTCATATTTAAAACCAAAAACTATTATTTTATTAGTTTCAAATTCCTCTGCAAAATTTAAAATTTTATGAAAATTATCAATCTCAAACTTGGTACTCTCTGAATTTAATTTTCCTTTAAATAGCCCTGGAGATAATGAACAAATTGCTGTTTTATTTTTTTTTATTGAATTTTTTATATATTCAATGTCTGATTGATCAAAAGAAGGTAATCTTTTATTAAATAATCTTTTTAGTTCATAATGTTGAATTCCCCAATCCAAACCTAGCAAAAAAGATGTTTCTATATCCATACTGATTGCATCAGTTGGTATTGCTAACTTTAATTGAGTATTTTTTTCCATATCAAAATCTATCTATGGCTTTCAAAATAAATTGATAGTTTTTTTTTGTTGTAAAACTTATTCTCGAATAACCTTTTAAAGAGGGATGTTCTTCATTTTCTCTTATATAAATTTTTTTTGAAATGAAATTTAAAATTTTATCTCTATTTTTTTCAATCTTGATATGTGTAAAATTACCAAAACTTTTTAAAAACTTTATATTTCTTTTATTTAATTCTTTAATGAAATAATTTCTTGCTAATAATAAATTACTAATTGATTTTTTTACTTTAGTGTAATTTTTTAATAATTCTAAAAATAAAAAAGCTCCTATTGAGTTAATTTCGTAAAGAGGTCTATAGCTTGAAACTTTTTCAACAAAATTCTTATTTGACACTAAATATCCAACCCTTAAACCTGATAAACCGAAGGCTTTAAGACTTCTTACTACAATTAAGTTTTTATAATTGTTGATTTCATTAATTAATGTTGTCTTGGAATACGGGTAATAAGCCTCATCTAACAAAATCTTACACTTATTTTTATTTGCTGTTCTAATTAAACCTAGCATTTTTTTTTTATTTATAATAGTTCCTGTTGGGCTATTTGGATTTGCAATTAAAAGCAAATCAGGTTTAAGTTTCTGAATTTTAATAATAATTTGATTGTAATCAATTTCTGGTTTATCTATTTTTTTTTTAAAATTAATTACAATTTCTTTGGTCGAATAAATTTTACTATATATTTTATACATAGCAAAACTTGGTTCAAATCTTAAAACAGTAAATTTTTTTTTTTTATTAAAAGTATCAAAAACAAGTTTAATTGCTCCATCAGCGCCATTAGTTAGTAAAATATTTTTATAATTAATCTTTAAATTTTTACTTAAAAGCAAATATAACTTTCCTAAGTCAGGATAAGCAAATATAAGATTTTTATCAATTTTATTTAAATAAGATAAATTTAATGCACCAATAAACTCATCAGAGTTCTCATTTTTGTCAACCCAAACTTTAGATTTACTTCTTACAATTTGTTTTGTCCAATCAGGTCTTTTAATTTTCATCTAAATAACTTAGTTATTTTTTTTATGTTACTTTTTTTACTAGTTACAATTAATCCATCAGAATAATTAAGCTTATTTATTAAGTCAAATTTCTTACCTTTTAAATCAAATGTGTGATTGCCAAGTTCATTATTTATCAATAGTTGGGGGAAAATATCCCATGCACAAAATTTAACATTTTTAACAAATAAAGTTGCTTTATTTAGAGCAATTAACATAGATTTGTAGGCAAATGAACCAGCTTCAATATATCTTTTAATATTACATGATTTCATTATATTTTTGCATTCATTAATAGGAATTTCATGATTATCAACGATCACTTGATGTTTTAAATTATAATTTTTATTAAACTTTTTTCCATTTATCCTAACTCCTTCATTGATTAATGATGAGATGTTTTTATTAGTCTCTGGTAAATTTATAACTGAGTATACTGGTTTTTTATCAATCACATAACATAATTGGATTCCATATGTTTTGTATCCATCATATAAACTCCTTGTGCCGTCAATTGGATCAATTAGCCAGTAATTTGACTGTGGTACTTTATAAATATTATCCTCCTCTGATAAAAAATTTTTATTCAAAAAAAAATAATTAATCCGATTTTTTATTTTTTCATTTACTTCAATATCTAGATTTGATTGAAATTTTTTTTTATTTATTATTCTAATTTTTTTTTTATTATTAATAATAAACTTGCCAATTTCAGAAATTGCTAATTCAAAATCTTTTCTTTTTTCTTTAATCGACCCTAGCATTAATCAATTTTTTTGAAAAATATAATTATACATCTTTTCAAATTCAGGATTTTTATAAAAAGCATCATTTCTCTCTTTTTTTAATAAAGTGAAA
>MDTA01176239.1_pt1 | contig 23159 bp, 29 predicted proteins | sample 811151 | NCBI WGS metagenome assembly MDTA01 (sample SAMN05326648, study PRJNA326480) | marine metagenome | isolation source: seawater | place: Indian Ocean: South | collected 2010
ACTTAGATAATGATATTCCAGAAATTAAAACTGAAACGATAGATAGAAAAAGATACTACGTAACACCAGAAGGTAAGAAGTATCCATCTATCACAACTGTTTTAGGGCATTTCAATAAAAAAGCTATTTACGAGTGGAGACAAAAAGTTGGTGAGAAAGAAGCCAATCGTATATCTACTCAAGCATCACGTAGGGGTACAAAAGTACACCAAATGTGTGAAGACTTTATCAACAATGAACTTGATGAAAAGAAGTTTATGCCGTCTGATAAAGAAACTTTCAATAGCATCAAAAATATATTAGCTGATAATATAAATAATATACATTGTCAAGAAGCCACTTTATATTCAGATTATCTACAAGTAGCTGGTAGAGTGGACTGTGTAGCAGAATGGGAAGGTAAACTTTCCGTAATAGATTTCAAAACATCTAGAAGACTCAAGAAACGTGAACACATTCACAATTACTTTCAACAAGGCTCTGCCTATTGTGTGATGTATGAAGAACGTACTAAAGTTCCTGTTAGTCAAGTTGTAATTGTCATGACAGTAGATGGTGAAAAACCACAAATCTTTATTGAGAAAAGAGATTCATGGATACCTTCTCTCATGGAGAAAATAAAGCTTTATGGAGAAAGCCAATGAAAAAACTAATAATAGCAATAATGTTAATACTTTTTAGTTGTCACCCTGCACCAGCAGGAGATCAATGGAATATGTGGTTAATGCAAAAAGCAATACGTTGTCTACCGGCATACGAAGCTATGGAAATAATGGAGTTAGGAAATACAACACCACTTCTTACAGGTGTAGCAGAAGTTTTGACAAAAGATGGTAATACTATTCCATTAATATCAGTTTACTTTGCAGATGTAGATAGTGGTAGATGGGCAGTTGTAGAGTTGAATCATGCATATAACGAAGCTTGTATTATAGATATGGGTGGTGAATTAGATTTTTCACCTAATACACAAGAAATATATAAATGGTTTAATTATATCCCTGGAGAACTCAATTAGTTCTTGACTCTTAACGAATCATATGTTATAAATAAACTGTTCGTTGATACTAACATGAACACTAAACAGGACCCGAGGGCAGTACTCGGCGCCTCCACCAAATCCCAAATAGCTTCGAATGAGGGGGCGAAACAGGATCGACTGGTAGATTAGTAAGTTAGAGTAGAACATTTAAACTAAATGCAAACGATAATTTTGCACCTGTTGATTACGCCCTAGCGGCTTAATCTAACTGAGTTTTGAGAATGTACTTGGAAACAGAAACATTCTCACCAGTTTACTAGAATACCCGACGGGGTATCCGTGTTGTGCAAGGAAGAGAGTGTCACCAGGACATTCGAACTTGACTAGTTAGGGGTGGTACCCAGGCATGGTTGTAGAAATACGTTGTGTCACATTGTCATACCTGACGGAACTAGGTTCTGAAGATTTAAGAAATGGTATCTTGGTTCTTCAGTTGAGGGTGTACCCAAGTCCCTCCAACACATTTTATAAAGGAGATGAGAGTGAAACAATTTGTATATGATAGTTGGAATGGTGTGATGAGTCTTGAACACAATCCACTTAAAAACATTCCTAGCTTACAAGCAAGACATCTAATTTTACAATGTTTAGCATGGACATGGTGTACAACCTTTTCTCTTAGTATTGGTAGTATATACGTATTTGGTTTTACTGCGATTGCTCACGTATTAATATTAGCGGCTATAGTGATTACAGTATCTACATTTGAAACTGCTAAGAGAAAGCCACACTTCTTTTTGAAAAGTGGATATCATAGTTATCCTAGAGCAAGACAGAACATGTACGTTAATGGTGAAAAAATTAAATTAGATAGAGATGATCCCGGTGGGGAACACGAATAATATGTCTCAGTACCAGGCCTTCGTAGCACATAAGTGACAGGAGTAGTAAGATACTTTAGAGTTTAGATGAAATGGCCTTCATCAACATATTTTTAGGGAAGTAGCATTAGTTACTTCCCTTTTTACATAAATAGATATACTGAATACTTTCAACATGCATATTTGAATTTGTAACTTTAACTTAACAAAGAGAATATGTATGATAGATCCAGTATCGGCGATAGCTATAGCAGGAACTGCTTTCAATGCCATAAAGAAAGGCATTGCCATAGGAAAAGACGTGGAGTCTATGTATGGTGATATCGGGCGTTGGATGGGTGCAGTATCAGATATTAATCAATCTGAGAAACAAGCTAAGAATCCTCCATTGTTCAAAAAGCTATTTGCTGGTTCTTCCATAGAAGAAGAAGCAATGAATGCCTTTGCCGCTAAGAAAAAAGCAGAGGAAATGGAATATGAACTCAAGCAATATATTATGTTTACTCATGGTACAGGTGCTTGGGACGAATTGATCCGTATGCAAGGTAAAATTCGTAAACAAAGACAAGAACAAATATATGCACAACAAGAAGCCAGGGCAAGACTACTTAATTATATTATAATGACAATTGGTATTAGTCTTATTATTGCCATGGTAATTGCAGGAGGGTACTGGGTATTTCAAACGTCATATCTATTCGAGCGGTGGCGTTAATCATATTACTTACACTTTTATTATTTCCTACAAGTAATATTGCAGGAGGGAAAATGTGGACATCTGATCCAGGTGGCCCAAGTAATATAATTAACTTACAACCTAGAACAGGTTTTACCACAGAAACTAGAGAACAACAAATAAGAAAGGGTACGAGGGACAAACCTCCAAGAATGACTGTCTGTCGTTTGGCAGGCAGAAAGATAGTTCGTTCTAAAAAGATATGTGTTTATAAAGGGGCTCAAAATACAAATGAGACTGCCGTGGTTGAAAAGTTTGATGATTGTCCTAAGAATTATATGTGTGTTTACGAACCTAACAGTTCAGAAGTTAGCATTTATGACGTATTCGACTCGTTAGCTGACTCTATAAAATAGCTTGACAAATAGGTTTTTTCCTTGTATAGTTAATACATGGTTAATTTTAAATATAGATCACTCATAAGTGAGATAAGAAAATTTGTACTCTACGTACTAATTATATTTTGTTTTATTGCAGTATTTACTATTGTTGTAAAAGCAGAAACTGTATTAGTGAAAGATAAACGAATAGAAGTTTCACAATCTGAGGTAATGTGTCTCGCTGAAAATATGTATTGGGAAGCGAGAAATCAAAGCAAAGCGGCCATGTTGGCTGTTTCGCATGTTGTTATAAACAGAGTAGCAGATAAGAGGTTTCCAAATTCTATATGTGAAGTTGTCTATCAAGGCCCTACACGTAAATCTTGGAAAGATCCTAACTTGAGATTACCTGTTAGAAATAGATGTCAATTTAGTTGGTATTGTGATGGTAAATCTGATATACCACCCAAAATTGATTCAGAATTGTGGCATGAGACTAAGATGTTAGCAAGTCATTTTTTATTTAACTATGGTTGGTTATTAGATCCAACTGACGGTGCTACACATTATCATGCTTATTATGTTAAACCTGGCTGGGCAAAACAAAAGAAAAGAACTGCCCGAATTGAAAGCCACATATTTTATAGATGGAAGAAGTAAATGGCACTTGAAGTAATGAATGTTAGTAAATTCTCCACAACGATTGAACAAGTTGTTGTGGAGAAAAAAATACCATATATGGAAGCAGTTGTATGGTATTGTGAAAGAAATAATATGGAAATAGAAGTTGCGGCTAAACTATTGAATGCTATCATAAAAGCTAAGATAGAGGCTGAGGCTATAGACTTAAACTTTTTATCAACACCTAAGGGATCAAAACTACCGATATAAATCATGAATGGACTTGAAGCATATTCTACATATCTAGCCGTTCGTAATCATTTCAAAACAGACTATGATTATTTTAAATACAACGGCAAAATCAAAGTAAACGAAGATAAATTTAGAACACGAAGAGATCATTATCAATTCGAAAAGATGGCTCGTATCTATAACAAAGAACAGTTTACAAAATATCTTATTGCTAATTTTATAAAAGAAGATGATTATATGTTTGGTATGTCACAAGGTAGAGCAATGGTTACTCACAAGAAGTGGCAGAAAGATGTTGAATCATTTTCATATCAGTTTAAAGAAGATATCAAAACTATGTATGAGTATGAACCAGATTTTAATTCTCACTTTGATTGTATGAAAGATGGTATTTTACACCCTATATTATTTAAATTATATCTAAGAGAAAAAGTACATATAAATACATGTGTAGCTTTAAATCAGTTACTTAATTATACTAAAGTTTGGGAACAACTTGAAAATAAAATGTTAAAAGATTTTATCTTTTTACTTGACAAATACACTCCCTTTCTGTATAGTTATACTAATATCGACAAGAATAAGTCAAAGCAAATTGTTCTGGAGGAGTTTAAATGAACAACGAAGTTGAGAGTTATGTTGGAGAATTAAGAGAGTTGAGAGAAAAGAATAAATCTCTCAGCGAAAGAGTCAAGACTTTAGAAGAAGAAATAGCTTGGCGTACAAAGTATGGGGAATACATGAATCATCAATATATTATGCAGACTAATTTTAATCAAGAAAAAAAATCTCAAAAAGATAAAATAAAGATTGAAGAAGATTCAAATTCAGAAACGTACAGAACAAAATATTTTTCTGGTTCTCTAAATTATTGACTTGACACACAGTTTATATAATGTTATATTGGACAAATTAATACAACGAAATACACATATATACAGGAGACACGACTATGGCACAATCTTTCGCCGCACTTAAAAAATCTCGTTCAAGTTCTTTGAGCAAGTTAGTTACCGAAACAGCAAAAATAAATGCACCAACAGAAGGTTCAAACGAAGATAATCGTTTCTGGACACCTACTGTTGATAAAGCTGGCAACGGCTATGCAGTTATTCGATTTTTACCAGAACCAAAAGGTGAAGACTTACCTTGGGTTCGTGTATTCTCACATGGCTTTCAAGGGCCATCTGGTAAATGGTACATTGAAAACTCACTTACAACTTTCAATGAGAAAGATCCAGTAAGTGAATATAATTCTACATTATGGAACAATGGTACTGAAGCTGGTAAAGAACAGGCTCGTAAACAAAAGCGAAGACTATCTTACATTGCGAATATTTACGTAGTGAAAGATCCATCAAACCCAGAGAACGAAGGAACAGTTCGACTCTATAAGTTTGGTAAGAAAATCTTTGACAAACTCAACGAAAAAATGAACCCTGAATTTGAAGATGAAACTGCTACTAACCCATTTGATTTCTGGGAAGGTGCAGACTTAAAATTGAAAATTCGTAATGTTGAAGGCTATCGTAACTACGATAAGTCTGAGTTTGCTGAAGTATCACCATTGCTTGATGGTGATGACGATAAACTTGAAAAAGTTTATGAGTCAATGTTTTCTCTTCAAGAGTTTCTTGATAGAAAGCATTTCAAAACCTATAACGAACTTCAAGCAAAGCTTGATATGGTATTAGGTTTATCTGGTAGTACACCTGCACCTTCAGTAAAAACTGCTGAAGAGAATGTAGTTGAAATGCCAAAGCAGAAAGAAGTTTCTGCACCGAAGATTGATAGTGATGATGAGAACCTCTCATTCTTTGAGAAGTTAGCAGAAGACGATTAATCTTTCTTTTTCTCTCTCTACTAGGGCGGCTTCATGTCGCCCTTTTTTTATTTTAACACACCCATATCTTTCAAAGCTTCAGTTTCTTCAGCGGGCTTTTTTAACACTTCTTTATTCTTTGTTTTTAGGAATGCAGTAAGTCGTGACATAAACTTTAGAAAATGCGGTTTGCTGGTGTATGTTTTGATTTCTGATTTTTTGTGCATACTCAAGGCACGTATCCAAATCATTGAAGTAGACATCTTCTTGAATCTCCGTTCCGTGTAAAATAACTATAAGTAGCCAAAGCATTACGGCAATGCAAATCTGCCTTCATAATTATAATAACCAGTTGGTGAAACTTTCTGACTACCAACGATAGTTTCTGATTTGTTGATTGTTTTAACTGATGCATCTGTAGTTGAAGTTGTAACTGTCATACCACCAGCTACGGCTCTTTCTGCTTCTAATGCTCTCATTGCTTCTGCGGCACCATTACCTGATGCAGTTGATACTGCATCTAATTCTTCTAATGCACTTTTCTTCATTGCTAATGCAGTTTCAATCTCAGCTAATTCTTTTTCTTTTTCTTTTACTAGTAGTTGCTGATTTAAAGCTTGTTCACTCATCTGTTGAATATTAGTATTAATGTTAGCTATTCTCTGTCTTGCTTCTTCTTCAGAATTTACACCTATTCCAAACCAACTTTCATCAAAGTTACCAGTAGATATCATTTTCTTTAAATCGTTTATCTTTTCTCTTTCAGCGGCAATGAGTGATAACTGCTCTTCTCTATTCTTCTGTAAACCACCCAACTCTTCTTTAGCATTTTCAGCTTCAACTAATAATTTTTCTTCATCTGTTTTGAAAAGTTTACCTACACCAGGTATGTTTTTTATCTTTTCTATTATATACTCTTTAACTGCATCAAGAAAACCTAGAATAGGGCGAAGTATTTGCATTACTGGATCACGAATAAATCTTAATGGATCTTCTTCACCAGTAAATAATGCTTTGACTGTGTTGATAGCGGCTCTTACCATATTGAATGGTAGCATTAGAAAACCTTTAATCATATCTTCAAAACTAAAATCATATAATCCTTGAATGATCGATCCCATAACACCTTGATCAGCTTTGACTCTTCCGTCTTCACCAAGTTCTACGCCAAAAGCTTTTCTCAATAGCCATGCTAATGCATTCTTCATCATATCTAATGGTGCACCAAGAAAGTCACCAATCGCAGTAGTTATACCATCTACAAATTTACCAAGAAATGATTCTTCATCTGAACTAATCGCCTGTTTAACACCCTCAAATCCAGATATCAAAATACCTAGTGGCCATAATATTTTTGAGAATACACTTTTAAAAAACATAATACCACCGCGAACAAGTGGATTGTTGAATATTTTACTATTTGCTATAAAGTTACCAACTGATCTGATTGGACTCAGAACTCTGTTAAATAGTCCTTTTATCATTGCAAAAGCACCACCTCTACCTTGTAGTCCACTTAGTGTAGGGAGTTTAAAATTTCTGAAGAAACCTGTAACTCTATCTGATACTAAATTTATAACTCTTGGTATCAAACCAAGTCTTTGAAATTGTCCTGTGTTTAGATTTCTAGAACCACCAAATAGATAGTTTAAAGTTCTGTTAGATAGAAAAAACTTTTTAAGTTTTTCGAAAGCTACATCTAATCTAAGAAGCTTACCAACTCTGATACCTAAATTTTTAAAGAAGTTTATCGGTGCAATATAGATTGCTCTTAAAAGTTTTATTGCAAGTTGCCCGTTTTTTATAGGATTAATAAAGCCTCTAAATCCAAGAAATGTTGTACCCAATGCAGTTAGGGCACCTGCTAAACCCAATAATGCTTTTGCTAAACCAGGTAGTTTTGCTATTTCACCTGTCTTTTGTTCATCTTTCTCAATTGTTTTATCTCTTCTACCTATCTGCTCCATTGCAAACTGTCTTTGTCTATCAAGCATATCAATGTTAAATTTTTGCTGTTGCAATTGAAACATCTTCATAAGTACATTATCTATACTTTCTAATAGAGTATTTCTTATGATAGCAAAATTAAGTTGCTGTACTTCCATTTTCTGAAACAAATCTTGTTGTACAGCTTGTCTTGCTATTTGAGCATTAGATGGATTTCCAACTTGAGGTAGGGCCATTACTTTCCTTTCATACCACTCTTATCGAATGCGGCAAACCCCATAAAGGCGCCAACAATACCAGCTTGTGCTAGATAAAATAAGTTAGATATATCTGTAAGTAATTTAATTCTTTCATCAGGTACAAATGGTGTAAACATTATTATTGTAAACACTAACATTGAAACAAGTGCAACCCATGCCATGTTTCTCTGGTGCATTTGTTTTCTATTCAATCTCTTTACTTCTTCTGTCTGTTGCCAGTTATCAATCTCTGCATCTGAAACTACACCATCTTGATTGGTATCCATATCAGCATACTTAGATTCTTTTTCTAATCTCTTTGCTGTCATCTCTCTTTATTCCTTCTCTCTTGTTCTTCTTTTAGATGCTCTTGTAGTAAATGAACGTAAATATCCCGCTCAAATGGTATCATATTTTCTAACTCATTTAATGAGTATTTATGATGTTGCATAAGTGAAAAATTGAGATGATAGTAATTACTTAGCGAATTGTGTACCATCCCTAGGTAAAAAAACTTTGTAAGCCCTCCAGTTCTATACTATCTTTTTCACTACACTTTGTACATGTCCATTCTATTTTTTGTTTTAGTTTAGGCATGTTCTCAAAAAAGCTTGTAATTTTTTGAAACTGTGTTTGATTAAGTTGTGATATCCACGTTTCCATCTCTGTATCAGTAAACTCATTATACACTTGTTCTTTATCATACACATATTCAATCATTAATGCTAATGTTTTGAATAGTGAATCTGTATTATTTTGTTCTGTACCCTGTAACTTCTGTAACATATGAAAAGTTGGATAACGTAGTTTTACACCAATCTTACCATCTAGCATAACTTTACCATCACTTATATTACCATTAACTTTGATAGCATCAAGATTAATTTTAAATGGTGTTACATGTTTACAATCTGTTTTCTTTACATGTTTTAATAATAGTTCTATTTCTTCACCAACTGATTTACCTCTCAATTGTAAGAATAGAAACTCTAAATCAAATACAGCTAGTGACTTAACATCTATAGAATCGAGTATACAGTTAGTTAATATACTTTCTATTGCATTTTGTATATCACTAGGTTCGCCACTCTCTAATGCCATTAGAAGTATTTTCTCTTCTTTAACAAGAAATGGGCGAAATTTAATTTTTTGTTTAGTTGAAGGTATCTCCGTAGTAAACTCGGGAGATACTAATTGAGGTAAAGACATTACAACTCCTTAATATATTATAACTTACGTATCAATCCAAATGGTGACTTTATTGCACCTACTAAATTACTTAATCCGTTCTGTGCTGAAACATTTCCAAAACCAGGAATATTGAGTGAACCAGATATACCACCAGTGCCAATACTTAAACCAAAACTTGCACCTGCTCTACCTTGATCACTTCTGTTAAATACACATTTATAGTCTCTATATGCAAATGCTATTGTTTGCTTTGCAACTTCAGCCCCAGCCCAAGACATCTGTACTGCGGCTATAGATAATGGATATGCTTCATTAAGTGTATATATGCTTGACACATTACCAGCACTTCCATATTGTCTGATGGTAACTGTACCTGTAAACTCGTCATAGTAAGATGGATTATATTTACCATTACCACCAGTTTTAAAAACACCAGTTCCCATTATCTTATCGTGCCATAATTCAAAGTATTCTCTTTCTCGCATATCTTCACTTAGAATAATAGTACAAGAAACATCAGTATAAACACCACCATAAGGCACTTTTCTAATTGGGCCATAAACTCTATACTCAGCTATTTGTGCAGTTCTTGAAGGTAAATCAACTGTATCTGCTCTCATCATAATACTTTCTTCTACCCCTATCTCACCAGGGCCAGTTACTTGTACTTCAAAATGAGAAGAATGTGCTACACCTGTTCTATTTAAAGATGATACTAAACTGTTTACGTTAAATGGCATTTCTACTATCGCTCCATACAGAAGTTTTTCTACTCTTTTCAAAAGCTTCAACTGGTAAGAATAAAGCTATGTCCCATTCTGATGCTGACACCTCTATGAAACGTGAACGTACATTTGATGTCAGATATTTTTTAAATGTTGGCTTGAACCACTTATATTTAGTCGCGGCTTGTAGTGTTTGATATGTAACTCTTAATCTTGTTGTTTCATCATACTTATTATTATTCGTTGCATCATATAAGGCGTCCATCAGTCTTGCTCGAAGTCTATGGGGTAGATAATGCATGTTTAATCCAGTAAAACCACCCGGTACTTGTGCAACTTTAAATATCAATGGAAATCTATCGTAGTATGGTAACGTAGCTTTATTCTTCGGATCATAATAGAAAAAATACATTTTACCCATAGAAGAACGATTTGTCATACGTGTTTTATCTCTAACAATCTGCATGGCGCCTTTGTCGCCTCTTACAGTAGATGTTTTAGCTTGTTGTCTAAACCAGTCTCTTGATTGTTGAGTACGTGCGGGTATTTCTCCCTTACGAACACCTCGAAGTAGTAAGTCATCAAAAACTGTGGCCATTTTTAAATAATTCTTTCTCTGTGAGTATTATAAACTTCCAATTTCTATCTTTACAATACTCTATTGCATAATTCCATTTACTCTTATTTATACTCCATGTCTTTACCTCGTATAAATACTTCTTAGTTATGTTTTTTTGTGGAGTAGGTTCTCTGGTTTCTTTATAAGGCTTTACTTCAACGACAATCGTTTCTTTTTGATTATGTTTATTATTTACTTGAATAACAAAGTCGGGATAGTATCTGTGCCAACGTCCATCAAGTGCAGATTTGTAAGGGATTATTAGTTCTTCAGATGCCCACTTTAATACGTTAGGATTCTGATCAAAGTAAACCATACAGTTTCGCTCCCACAAAGAACGATAAATAATATTAGTTGGATCACCCTTGTACTTTTTAGGAAACTTGGGTGTAAATCTACCTTTATAACTCATAAGGATATATATAATGCCGATCAATATAGGTAATGGTAACTTAAATCTCAACACAGGCTTAAAAGCTGTTAGCGATTTTGCTGGTAGACAAATTAAATCAAATATCACATTTGATGGTAGTAATTTAAGAATATCTGGTAGAGAGAACTTTATACGAAAAGTTCAAAATAGAGCAACTAAAGGTGAATTAGCAAGTTTATATCGAAACGGAAAAACAACACATTCACTTACATTTCCTAGAGATTTAGATGACGAGCATTATATTATGATAAATGCTATAAAAAGAACGAAGCAAACTGTGAGTGAACCAAAAGGTAAAGAAGAGATAATGACATCTATTGTTTTGCCAATTCCTGGTAATCTTCAAGTACAATATCAAGCACAATACGAAAATCAAAGTTTAGGCCGGATGGGCGCCATGGCCGCTGGTAGATTAGGACTCGCTACATTTGGTAGAGGTGTTTCTGATGCAACTGGTAGAATTATTAACAGAGTAAAAGCAATGTCATCTAATGATGCATCACAATCAGGAGCTGAAGTAGCGGCTATGGCTGCCGCGGCAGGTTTCACACTTGCTGGTGCTAAAGTTGCTGGAATGTTGGGTGCTGTAATCGGTGCAGGTGGAATTGACAATGTTGTTGCAGGGACAATGCTCAATGAAGGAATAGCATTTAATCCACATATGGCTGTTATATTTAAAGGTGTAGATTTTAGAACACATGCTTTTGAATATAAATTTGTTGCAAGAAATCAAGCAGAAAGTGATACACTAAAAGGTATTATTCATGCTCTTCATTATCATATGTTACCAGCTAACACAATGGGTTCTAGACAAGGTTCTGTTGGAATAGCTTTTGATTATCCAGAAGAATTTAAAATAGCTTTTGCACCAGCTGTATCTCATTATCTTTATCAAATAGGTACATGTGTACTTACATCAATGACAGTTAATTACAACGGAGAGTCAATCCCTACATTCTTTGAGCATACAGGTGCACCAGTATCTATAACAATGAACTTATCATTTCAAGAAATCGCAATTCAAACAAAAGGTGAGAATGGTACAGTACAGTTTAACAATGCTAATGAGCAACCAGTTGATGTCGCTGGCACTATACAAACTGTAAAACAATCTAGTTTATCCGCGATCAATAGAATAGCTGAGGGACCATGAGTAATTATTTTTCATATTTTCCTACAATACAACACGACTTAAAAGATACAAATGTCAAAACAGAGTTGACAAATGTATTGAGAAGGTTTAAAGTACGTAACAAAGTAAAAGAATCAGCGAGTACGTATTATGAATATACAATGCAAGAGGGTGATAGGCCAGATACAATTGCGGCAAAATATTATGGAGATGAAAACTTGGCGTGGTTAGTATTACATTATAATAATATTATTGATCCATATTTTGAATTACCAATGTATGGACACGATTTTACAAAATATATCAAAACTAAGTATGGCTCTGTAACAACTGCTAATGCTACAATAAAATATTATTACAAGATACTAGAAGAAGAAAAAGTATTAATAGATGGTACCAGAATACCAAGAAGAGAAGTACGAATTGATTTAAAAACATATAACAGTTTAGCTGGCACACCAACTTTACGTAGAGTACAATCTGCATATGAATGGGAAGAAGAATTAAATGATGAGAAGAAAAAAATAAAACTACTAGACAAAAGATTTGTAAATCAATTAACAAGAGAGTTAGCAACGGTACTTAGATAATGACTTATCAAGATGCAATATTAAGAGTTGGTAAGAAACAAAGTGACTATCGATATCCAGGGGACTATCAATTAGAAAACATATTAATTATGGATAGTTCTGGTGTTGGCTTCGTATTATCTGAACTTATGATAGAAGTCAATATATTTCAAGATATGTTTCAACCATTCATGAAAATAGAAATAGCTGTAAATGATTCTGCGGCTTTGTTAAATGCATTTGGTAATGGTGTGATTGGTGGAGAAATGATTTATGTTTCTTTTAAAACTGCCGATCCAAATCTTAGATTAATTCGTTTAGCATTTTTATTAAACAGTATCACAAATAGATTTAAAACTGGTGATGGTAATGAACAATATCTCATAGAAGGTTTTTCAGCAGAATACTATTCTGTAATTGATAAAAAGATATCACAATCTTTTGGTGGCACAGCAGGTAAAAAAATTAGTGAGATAGTAGATATCATATATGATGAATATATTATGACACCTCAAATTAAAAGTGTATACAAGTTTTTAGGTGATAACAAAATGGGGTGTGATAAAGAATATTTTTCAACAGTCAAATCTCATCAAACAACTGGCTTACATAAATGTGTAATACCAAACATGAGTCCTATTCAAACAATTAATTATCTAGCAAAAGATGCAGTAGATGATGATGTTGCATCAAAATATTTTTTCTATGAAAACTTTAACGGATTTCAGTTTAGAAGTTTAGGTAAATTAGTAGAACAAGAGCCAAAATATAAAGAATATGTTTACTATCCATCTACACTAGAAAAGTCTGATAATGCTGGCGATGGCCAAAAAACTTTTTTTAATATTGTAGATATGGAGAGAGTTAAAGATATTGACATGTTAGATAATATGTCACAAGGTTTATTTGGTGCAAAAACAATAGAATTAGATCCTCTCAGAAAGAAAGCTACAATAACTAAGTTTGATTATCAGAAAGAAGTAGATAGATTTAAAAAACTAGGCGACACAAAAATACATGGTGGCTCTAAATCAGATGCTATTGTACATTTAAAAACTTCAAGAAGAGGACATGATACAGATGGTGTATTTGCAAAAGAAGCACCACTATCAAGTAGAAATGTCATAAAAGATCCTATAAGAGATAGCTATTTCAAACATGTAACACACAATATAATTAGAATAACTGTTTATGGTAATTCTGACTTAAATGTTGGTGATACAGTTTATGCAGAATTTACACCATCAACCTCATATGATGTTCCAGAAGGTGATAAATATACGAGTGGTAAATATTTGATTACAAAAGTTAGACATAAATTTGATAAGAAAATGTATTTTACAATCTTTGAGTGTGTCAAAGATTCAGGACTTATAAGAGAAGAAGTTGATCGTACTAGTACAAAAACAGGTTTATCACCAGATATAGACGGAAGATTATAGATGTTATTAAGTAGAACAGATTACGAAATATTACAACAGTATAAAGAATTAAACGAAAAATTAATTCTATTCAATAATGGTAAGAGATATGGGCAGATTGTTTTCATGGCTGGTGGTGCTGGTTCGGGTAAAGGTTTTGCGATACAAAATTTCATGGAGAAAGAGAAATATAAAGTACGAGATGTTGATGAATGGAAGAAGGCTCTTATCAAACTTGCGAAAATGAAAGATAGTAATTCTGAACTTGCTAAACTTAATTTAAGAAATCCAAAAGATGTATTTAAATTACATACAATTGTAAGAGAAAAGGGTATCAAAGATAAAACACTTGACATGCTTTTAAATGGTGCTAAGAAAGATACACTACCAAATTTACTTTTTGATATCACAATGAAAGACACTTCAGATATTAGTGATGTTGCACCTAAACTAATTGATGCTGGTTATGAACCTAGAAATATACATTTAGTATGGGTTCTTACAGATTATAAAGTGGCCGCAAAAGCAAACAAACAAAGAGACAGAGTTGTACCAGATGATATTCTTTTTATGTCGCATCAAAAAGCGGCTCAGAATATGTTACAGAGAATTAAGTCACAAGCTATGGGTAGAGGTACTGGTGTAGGTAGAAAACACGTAGATGGACAAGTTCATACTATACTTAACAATAGAGATAAAACAGTATTCTATCCAAATACAAAAATGCCAGTTGTAAAAGACTTTTCATACATTACACTCAAGCGAAGTGGTAAACCTTACGATAATGATAGATCAATTATAAAAACATTAATGAGATGGGCATTAGAAAATGCACCACTATCACCAGCTTCACAAAGAAGTTTAAAGAAGAGGTTTGATTTATAATGTTAAAGTTTGCAGATTTTTTAAAAGAAGAAGATGTTAAGATACCAAATAAAGGTGACTTGGCAGAAGTTATCTTGGCGTGTGGTGTTGCCGCAAAATTTAATAATCCAGAAGCTGTAGTTACCAGAACAGCTATTGAAAAAATGTTAGGTTTAGTTCTAAAAACTCGAAAGACACAATTAGACAGAGAAGATAAAGTTTCTTCTAAAACTACTGTAAAAGTTTCTGATACAATCACTCTTGGTGTTGGTATACGTCAAAGAGAATGGGAGTTTATATCAGATAAAAAGAATTGGGACTTGATTGGTTGGCAATTTGAATCTGTTGCAAAATATTGTAGCACATATAAAAGACTTAGACGTTATTCACAGATGTTATATAAGAATAACAAAGAAAATAAAATTGTTGTTGATGCAGACGGACTAACTGATCAGAAAGGTACAAAAGCTGATATTAAAGTAAAGATAGATGGCAAAGTTGTAAACATGCAGATGTCATTGAAAGTTACTGGTGGTGATCAGATTGGACAAATGTCTGGTGTACCATTCGAAAGACAGATAAAATTATTTGAAGCACTTGGTGTTGATGTATCTCCTGCAAGAAAGAAGTATGAAGAAAAACTAAAAGAAGTTGATATCACATATGCATTTACAAGCAGAGATTTAATCAAGTCTCCACAAGCTAGAAAAATACAAGACGTAGTAAGACAAGCGAATGCATTTGTACATCAAGAAGCCGCTGAGAAGCTAGAAAAACTTATGCGAAGTAAAGATACTAAATTTATAGAAAAGCTAACTAACTTTCTTAGAAATGCGGCCACTGGTAATGATCCTACAATTGAAGTTGTAAAGTTAAGTACAAAAGGTTTTAAGAGAGCAAAGTTTGGAAAGAAATATGTAAATAATGTAAAAGAAGCAATGAATCATATGAAAGTACAATATAGAAGAGGCGGTGGTGATCCAGAAACTGTTGTGTATGATCCTAGAGTAGGTGAACCTAAAAATGCCTCAGCAAGATTATTTAAAGTACGTGCTAAAATAATATATGAATCAAAGAAAAGGGGTGGTGAAAAAATCTATCCTATCTATGTTAGAAATTTAATAGAGTCAGGCGATTTAATGTTTGACTTAGCAACGGATATGTAAAATGACAGAACAATTTTTACAAGAGATTAATCAGCCAAAACATAAAGATGATGATCCTACTGATGACATATCAAAAAATAACTTAATTGGTTGGACTGAAATAAAGAAAAAAGAAACTACAGAGGAAGAAGATGCAGAACTTCCTAGGAAAGAATGACTTTGTATGGTTTTTCGGAGTTGTCGAGGACCGTAATGACCCTGTACAACTCGGAAGGCTCCGTGTACGGGCTTATGGTTGGCACACCGATGATAAGACGAAAATACCTACTGAAAGTTTACCCTGGGCGATTCCGCTCCAAAATGTCACATCTGCGGCTGTCAGTGGAAAGGGCACCTCGCCGACTGGAATACTCGAGGGATCGTGGGTAATAGGTTTTTTTGCTGACGGACAAGAAGCACAAGAACCATACATAATGGGAACTTTCGCTGGTATACCACAATACACAGCGGACACATCAAAAGGTTTTAATGATCCAAATGGAAAATATCCACAATATGTTGATGAGAGTGATCTTAATAAACTTGCTCGAGGCACTAACACGATTACTAAATCTCCTGATAATAATATTGGAGCACCTGCTGATTCCTACAAAGCGAAGTATCCCTACAATCACGTTACAGAAACTGAAAGTGGACACATCATTGAAATAGATGATACTGAAGGTTCTGAAAGAATACATGTTTTTCATAAATCTGGTACATTTGTTGAAATGCAACCAAATGGTGATGTAGTTACACAACACAAGAATGGTTTTAGAACAGTTACTGGTAACGATAAACTACATGTAACACAAGACTTAGATATTATAGTTGATGGTAATATTAATTTATCATCACGTAAGAATATTAATATTACAGCACTTGGTAATATAGATGCAAGAGCAACTAGAATAGATTTAAATAATGGATCACCTAGTTTACCTGATGCATCATATGTTGACTCTCCTGTTAAATTTGAGCCAAACATTGTAGAAGTATTACCTGAAGAAACAGTAGAAGAAGTTCAAAATAGTGAACAAGTAGAAAAGCAAACAAACGAAAATGATAAACCACAAGATGTTGAATATGAAGAATTATCACCTGCTGTTTGTGGTGAAGTACCTCATACCAATCCATTTGATATAGCACAAGAACATATGAATGCTGGTGGTTGGGCAGAAACAGGTAGTAATCCAAAAATTAAAGCTCTATGGGACGAGATTGGTTATAATGGATCACATTATGCAGATGAGACAGCATGGTGTGCTACTTTTGTAGGTGCTATACTGAAACGATCTGGAAATAAGTATATTAAAACTGCATCATCACAAGCATATGCAAACTATGGTAAAGAAATTAGCATAGATGATGTTCGACAAGGTGATATTGTTGTGTTCTTTAGAAAAGGTAGAAGCTCTGGTTTAGGACATGTGGGCTTTGCAACTGGTAATAGTACAGCATCAACAATAGAAGTTTTAGGTGGTAATCAAAGTAATAATTTAAATATTAAATCTTTTCCTAAAAAGAGAGGTTCTACATGGGGTTTAAGAACTATACGTAGAGCATTATCTTGTGAAGATGGTAAAACAGAGGCTCCAGCTTCTGGTGTTCTAGCAGGTGTTTCTAGTGGTATTGGTGGAGCAGTAACATAATGCCAGCTGTAGCAAGAAAAGATAAAGTTGATTTAGTTGACACAGTACACGTTGCAACTGGTGATAAGAACCCTGCAGATAATATAACTTGTGATTTAGCACCTAAAAACACTTCAACAGATATAGGAAGTTCTACAGTTTTTGTAAATGGTACTGGTGTAGTTAGATTAGGCGATAATGTAGCAGTACATACTTTTGCTGGTGTAGGTTGTCCAACACATTCACCTGGATTAGTTGTTGGTAGTTCGAATATATTTGTAGAGGGAAAAGCTTTGGGAAGAAAAAATGATACTTATGGGTGTGGGGCCAAGATAATTAGTGGCTCAAGTAATGTATTTGCTAATGGAGATTAATTATAAATAGCTTGTAATACTACATTAGTATTTTAACAAGAATTTGAAACATTGTCAAGAGAAAAATTATGGATTATCATGATAGTTTATTAAATCTTTTCGATACTTATATTGCAGAGAGTGAAAAGTTTAAAAAGGGTAATAAATCTGCTGGTACAAGAGCAAGAAAAGCACTAGCAGAAATTGGTAAAATTTGCACTATGAGAAGAAAAGAGATACAAGAGAAGAAAAATGCCAGAGACAAGTCAAGTAATCTATAGTGATTTCGATAACTTATTCGTTACGAATCCTATAACTAAACAACTTAATAGAAAAGTAAACAGAAATGCAGTCAAACAATCTGTTAAGAATTTAGTTTTAACTGACTTCTACGAAAGGCCATTTCAATCAGATATTGGTTGTAATATAAGAGGTTATTTATTTGAACCTTTTACTTCTCACTTACAAGAACAAATAAAAGATGCAGTTGTAAATGTTATAACAAACTACGAACCAAGAGCAAAGATAATAGATGTCTTAGTTGAAGATAGATTAGATTTAAATGCTATTTCTTTAACAATTGCTTTTGAAGTTTTAAATCACTCTGAAGCTGTAATCTTAGACGTAATTTTAGAAAGAGTAAGATAAAATGGCCGCTAACACATATCTAAGAGTTACTGAGGTAGATTTTGACGAAATCAAAACAAATCTAAAAAACTACTTACAATCTCAAACACAGTTCAATGACTATGATTTTGAAGGTAGTAACATGTCAACTTTACTGGACGTGTTAGCATATAATACACATTACAATGCATTCTATACAAATATGTTAGGTAATGAAATGTTTCTTGACACAGCACAACAAAGAGATAGTGTAGTATCAAGAGCAAAAGAATTAGGTTACATTACACGTTCTGCAAGAGGTGCAAGTGCTAATGTATCACTCACATTTACTGGTGTAAATAATTCTGTATCAGAATTTACATTACCAAAGAATACAACTTTCACTACAAATATTAATGATAGAACATATACATTTGTTACACCAGAAGATAATATCATTAAAAATGTGTCAAATCAATTTAGTCAAGCAATCACAATCACAGAGGGAACACCACTCTCTCATGAGTTTACTGTAAATGATGCAAGTCCTGTCAAATATGTTTTACCAAATGAGAATGTAGATACAAGAAGTATTCGTGTTACAGTAAAAGAATCAACAAGTTCTTCTGCAAATACTGTATATACTCAAGCTACAAATATAAGAGCAGTAACAGAAAAATCAGCAGTATTTTATTTACAAGAAACACATGATAAACAATATGAAATACTTTTTGGAATTGGTTCTTTAGGTAAGCCAGTAAAAGATGGTAATATTGTTAAAGTAGATTATAGAGTATGTCATGGAACAGAAACTAATGGTGCAAATGTCTTTTCTATCGATAGCTTGTCTATTTCTCCTTCTTACACATCAGTTACACTCGCTGTAAATTCAGTAGCAAGAGGTGGAGTAGAAATAGAAAGTGTAGATAGTATAAAATTTAATGCACCAAGAAATTATAAAATTCAAAATCGTGCAGTTGTTGCAAAAGACTTTGAAAGAATTATACTGAATGAGAACACAAACATTTCATCAGTTGTAGCTTTTGGTGGTGAAGAAGCTGTTCCTGCTGTTCATGGTAAAGTTTATATCGCAATCAAACCACAAGGTGAACTAATACCAACAGAAACACTCAAAGATGAAATTAAAAATTCTATCAAAGATAGAACAATGCTTGGTATTGATCCAATAATTATAGATCCAGTTTATCTTTATGTTGTACCAACTATCAATACATTTTACGATACGTTAAAATCACAAACATCAACATCAGCCATACAAACATTAATTCGTGATGCAATGTCAAATTTCTCATCTACTAACTTAGAACAGTTTGGTAAAAAATTAAGATATTCAAGATTTGTTAGAAACTTAGATAATGTAGATGACTCTGTATTAAATAACGAAGCTTCTTTTGAAATGCAAAAAAGATTTGTGCCGAACACAACTGTAACATCACTTGTAAACTTAAAGTTTCACAATGCAATTGAGAAAAATTCGATATTATCAACGTCATTTACATTTAATAATTTTACAGCTTTCTTAGATGATGATGGACTAGGTAATCTAAGAGTATTCAGATATAATTCTGATAAACAGAAAGTTGCAATCAATGCTACAATAGGAACAATAAACTATACAACTGGTGAACTTAATATTAATAGCTTTCTAGTTTCAGCATTTGATGGTATAGAAGTAAAAGTAAATGCTAAACCCGTAGCAAAAGATATTACACCAGTTAGAGAGCAAATAATTATCATATCAACTTCAGATGCAGTTATTACAACACAAGGTGAGGTTGGTGATTAATGGCTCTTACAGAAAAATTATCCACGTTAGTAGAAAATCAGTTTCCTCAATTCTATAAAGAAGAGGGACCAAAGTTTCTACAGTTTATCAAAGCTTACTATGAATATTTAGAGCAAGATGGTAAACAGCAAGAAGTTCAAAGAAACTTAAAAAACTACAAAGATATTGATAATACATTAGATAAGTACATAGAGTATTTTCGTACTGAACTTATGGCTGAAATACCAGCTGAGGCTCTAGCTGATAAAAGGCTACTTGCTAAAAGAATTAAAGATTTATATACAACAAAAGGTACAATCGAATCTTATAAACTTTTATTTAGAATATTATATAATGAAGAAGTTGAGATATCTTTTCCCGCTGAACAGATGCTTAAAGTATCTGATGGTGATTTTAAGATTGATAGATATCTTGCAACTCATCATGATCCTAAATCTTACACACTTATCGGAAAAACAATTAAAGGTACAGATAGTCAAGCTGAAGCCCTTGTTGAAGATGTAAGAAGAATTGTAGCAAAGGGTAGAGACATTGATCAGATACTTGTATCAAATATAAAAGGTATATTCAACGATAAAGAGACAATAAAAATAAAAGGACAAGATATTGGTTTTACACCCATAGTAGAAGCTGGTGTGAAAAGTATTAGTATTGTCTCTCAAGGTGGTGAGTATAGAGCAGGTGATGTTATCAAGATGATATCATCTGAAAGTGGTGATTTTGGTAAAGTTGTAATCAATGATGTTTCAGATTTAGGTGGGCAGTTAGCATTTGAACTTAAAGATGGTGGCTCAGGCTATCAATCAGAAGATGATGGTAGTATTATTGAGCAAATAGGTGGTGATGGTACTTCACCCGCTTCTTTTCGATTACGATCAAATGACATAACAGATACTTTTGCACTCAGTCAAAATTCAAATAAATTTGGATCAAATACTATGTTTGGTTCATTGGCACCTAGAGTTGTATATAGAGATGGGGCTCAAGGTATTATGAATAATCATGCGAACACATTATTAAGTGCCGCAAATTTTGGCTTCAGAGAATCTAATGAAAATTTAGGAAACAATGATTATAGAGATAATGCAAATGCAGTAATTGTTCTTGCAAATACGGCTGATCCAGGTGTTGTTGTTGGAGATAAATTATATGGCACGACTTCTGGTGCAAATGCAGTTGTCGTTGGAATTCGTAGAGCATACAATGCCACGACAGATGATGTTGTTCTTGCTGTTGACACTTTCAAACAGTTTGATGTTGGTGAAAAAATTAATAAAACAACTGCGGCAGGAGTTACAGTAGGAACAGTTGACACAAATGGTTGGTATGCAAACACGATAGGGCACCATATTTTACAATTAGCAAATACTGGTGGTACAGATATTGTTGTAAATCAAGAAGTTGTTGGTGCAATATCAGGTGCATTCGGAGTTATCAAGAGAGTAAATAATATTACTGTAGGCAATACCTACGACAGTACTGGTAATGGCTCAGCAGATAGAAAAGTTGTGACTGTAACAGTCACATCTAATACAACATCTAATACTACAAGTCAATTTGATATTGGTCCACTAAAAGCATTTCAAGAAGATGAAGGTATACGTTTAGTTGGTAGTTCTACAAATATTGCAAATGTTGTATCAGATACGTCTAATACAATAATAGAAAATATACACACACGATTATCAGATTCTTTAACTTTTGTCAATGGTACAATAGGAACAATTGCAAGACTTTCAAGTAGAATTGGTGGTTCTGGTTTTTCTGCGGCACCAATTGTTAAAGTAGAAAATAGAAACATATCTTCACTTGGTATAGGAGAAGCATATTTAACATTACAATCAACAGTTGCTAATTTTGGTACAGGTAATTCTCAAATAACTATTTTAGATACAAATGATAGAATAGAACAAGCATCAACAGGTGCTACAGCTAATATTATGAGAGTGATGAATAACATTCAACATTCAAATGGTGTGTTTGAAACAAGAGTGAGAGTGTGGCAAGATCAGTTGCAAAGAGAGCCTGGTAATAGAAATTGGGCTAACAATACTACAACTGCAATTAAAATTTTTGACAGTGCAAGTCAAGCATCTTTGAGAGCAACTGGTAGTGCTAAAATAGTTCTTGTAGAAGATGAGGGTATTCTTGGAAAAAATGCTTCTATTGAAGGAATTGTTGGAGCTAATGGTACTGTAAAATCTGCTAGAGTTCTAGATTCTGGTTTCTCTTATAAGCATGGAGAACTTGTCACATTAGAATCAACAGGAAGATTAAATGCTATACAAGCAACTGGTACACTTACACTTGGACACGTTGCTAACTCTGAAGGATATTATGCATCAACAAGAGGACAAGTATCATCATCAAGAGGCTTTCTACAAGATAGTAATTTTTATCAAGAATTTTCATACGAAGTTTCAGCACCCATTGCATTAACAAGATATAGAGATATTGCACTTAGACTTATTCACCCAGGTGGACAAAAGTTCTTTGGAAAATTTAAGACTTCAACAAATGCAATGAGTCAATCTGTTACATCAAGTTTAGCACGTACAAGAAAACTCGCAAGTGGTACTATAGCAATTACAAATAATAGTAATACAATTACAGGAACTTCTACAAACTTTACATCACAGTTTTCAAATGGTGCATCAATAATAATCGAAACAGGCGAGAGTGTCTTTTATAAAGCAGTTATAAATAAAGTAAATAGTGCAACAAGTGCTAATCTTCAAGTAAATTGGACACTTGGTAATATAAGTGGTGCTAATGCACATTACTTCACAGGAACGGTAACATAATGTCATCTTATGCAAGTAAAGAAATGAATATAATGGGAGCGAAAGCTTTCATTGAATCT
>MDTA01106152.1_pt1 | contig 23152 bp, 17 predicted proteins | sample 811151 | NCBI WGS metagenome assembly MDTA01 (sample SAMN05326648, study PRJNA326480) | marine metagenome | isolation source: seawater | place: Indian Ocean: South | collected 2010
AAAAAGCTAGGAACCTTTTCTTGGGGCTTGAGCGAATGGGATGAGGCTTCAATGGTTCTCGCATGACAAACAGACTGCTAGAAGGAAGAGTTGCATTGATAACTGGAGGCGGACGCGGACTCGGCAGAGCCATCTCTTTAGCCTACGCCAAGGAGGGAGCCAAAGTAGCGATTTCCTCACGAACGCAAAGCGAGATCGATCGTACCTTATCAATGATAGCAGACGCAGGAGGGACCGGATTTGGATTCTCTGCAGATTTGACGACGGAGCAGGGTGCGAAGAATTTGATCAGCGCTGTCGATTCCCAATTTGGTCAACTTGATCTCGTCTTTTTGAACGCAGGTGGCAACGCCGCTAAGGAATCGATTGAAAATGTGGATACAGCGAACTGGATTCACACCGTTGAAATCAATCTATACACGGCATTCTATGTGGCTAAAGCCGTACTTCCGTTGCTGAAGCAAAGCGCCAACGGACAGATTCTCACCATGGGCTCAGGAATGGGCCGTCGCCCCGACCAAACAAGCTCGGCCTACAGCGCCGCTAAAGCCGGTCTGTGGTCTTTCACTCAATCTATGGCCATCGAATTCGCTCAATATGGCATCACCGTCAACGAGATGATTCCAGGGCCTGTTAAAGCCAATGTGCCTGAAGGAGAAACCTTCGAACCCTACATCGTCAAAGAAGGCGATTGGGAAAACGAGTGGTTCAAAGGCGCCGAGGATGTCGTGCCGATGGCCGTATTCCTGGCTTCCCAACACAAGCATGGTCCATCAGGGCAGAGCTTCGCCCTGAATAGGCGTTTACTGTAGGTTCGGTATGGCTACTTGTCCTCAAGCAGCCGACTCTGAAGCAGGCGCGTTAGATTCCTTCGGCAAACGCCGAATGCCCCGCCACCACCAAGCGAAGAAACGCTTGAAGTCCTCGAGAATCAAATACGTACAAGGTACAAGCAGCAACGTGATAAAGGTCGCGAAAAGCACGCCAAAAGCCAACGAAGTCGCCATGGGAATGAGGAACTGGGCCTGCAAGCTCTTCTCCATCAAAATCGGCACTAGCCCCACGAATGTCGTAACTGAGGTTAGAATAATTGCCCGAAACCGCTGACTGCCGCCAACGTGCACGGCATCGAAGAGCGACATGCCCTCATTGCGAAGCCGATTGATGCGTTCGACGAGGACGAGCGAGTCGTTCACCACGACCCCAGACATAGCTATGATGCCCAACAAGGAAAGTAAGCTCAGGTCCTGAGGCGTTCCGAAATTCTGAAAGTTGATCAAATGCCCATAAATGGCCCCTCCAATGCCGAACGGAATCACGGAGATCACGATAACGGGCTGCAAGTAGCTCTTAAAAGGAATGGCCAGAAGGGCGTAAATCATCACCATCACCAAGAGTCCGCCCGTCACTAAGGCCGGTATCGATTCTTCCATGTCTTTGGCCTCGCCCCCCTTAATTGGAGTTACCCCAGGGTATTTTTCCAGCACATTTCCGAGGATAGAACTCGGGTCGCCCGGATACTTTCCGTAGAGAGCGGCATTGAGCGAATCGGAATTTAGCACTGCCTTGTCCGCGTCCGCTTGAACATTGATAATTCGGTTTCGGTCCAATCTGGAAATCGATGGATAGCCCACGCCGAATTCGACATCCGCAACCTCCGAAATCGGGATTCGAGCCCCATTTGGAGCTACGATACGCATGGCTTCCAAATTGCCTAGCGAATCGCGATCTTCCTCAGGATAGCGTACCATTACCCGAACGTCTTCTCTGTCGCGCTGCACGCGTTGAGCCTCGGCTCCATAAAAGGCGGATCGTATTTGCTGGCCAAGATTGGCTGCAGTGAGTCCCAGAGCCCGGGCGTTATCCTTGAGCGTCACCTTCAACTCGCGCTTACCTTCTGAATACGTGTCTCTAATATCCAGCAGACCGGCAAATTGCTTCAGCTCTTCTTGAATCTCCAGAGAGGCGGCTTTCAAGTCCGCAAAATTCCGTCCGGTCAAACGAATATCCACCGGCAATCCCGCTGGCCCAGAGGCATTCGACATGAAATTAAGTTTTCGCGACCCAGGGATTTCGCCCACTTTTTCCCGCCAAAGACGAGCAATCTCATCAGCATTCGAATCCCGGACCTCGGCCTTGGATAACTCCAGGATCACTGAGCCGATGTTGCCGCCCGAATTGAATGAAGCTGGACCTGGGCCTCCAGCCACAACGCTGTATCCGAGGAACACGGCCTTATGTTTTACCGGATTTATAAATCCTTCAGCCATCTGCTCTTCGACGATTTCCTCGATCGCATTGTCGATCCGATTGATCGCTTTGGAAGTCTCTTGAATGGGCGTCCCTTCAGCCATTTTCAGCTCAAGAAAGATGTAGTCCGAAGGGACTGACGGGAAAAACACGAAGCGTATGGCTCCAAAGGCGACCAGCGATATGGATAGAAGCAGAGCAGATACAAATAGGGACAGAGTGAGCCAGCGAAACTTCAAGGCCCTGTCGAGGACGGGCATGTAAACCTTCTCGATGAATCGCTCCATTCCATCGGAAAATTTGCGCTGCAAGCGCGATAGGGGATTCAATTTGCTCCGGCCTTCCTTGTCGCCCACATGGCAAAGGGAAAGATGATAAGGGAGCACCAATTTGGTTTGAACCAGCGAGAAAAGTAGTGTCGGAATAACTACGATAGGAACGGTGTACATGAACTTGCCAATCATTCCCGGCAAGAAGAATACAGGTATAAATGCGACTGCTGTTGTGATAACCGCAAACGTTACCGGCATAGATACCCGATGAGCCCCAGCCACCGCGCTGTCTACGCCCGGACCATTTTTCTGAAATTCAGTAAAAACGCTTTCGCCAACGACAATGGCGTCATCAACGACGATTCCCAGGACAAGAATAAAGGCGAATAGCGACAGTAGATTGACGGTTATCCCTAGAGCAGGCGAGATCGCGATGGTGGCCAGAAAGCTAACCGGAATTCCAATAGCGACAAAAAACGCTAGGGTAGGTCGCAAGAAGATGGCCAGGGCAATGAGAACCAATACAAAGCCGATGAATCCGTTCTCCAAGAGCATATCTATACGCCCTTGAAGATAGAACGAGGAGTCGCTCCAGGCTTCCAAAGCGACGCCTTCCGGAACCCAAGTACCCATGGCTTCCTCGACATAAGCGTAGACCATTTTCGAAATATCCAAGGGATTCTCATCTCCGACCTCCTTTACCAATACGATGGCTGCCGGCTTACCATTGAAGAGCGTAACCATATCCTGATCCGCAAACCCATCTTTGACAGTGGCAACCGATCCTAAAGTCAGTTTTCCGCCATCTGGAGTGGTTAGAATAACGATATCCCGAAAATCGCTCCCTACGTAACCCTGCTCCTTGGTTCTCAAGGAAATCTCGCCGCCCTCGGCCTTGATCAATCCTCCTGGCAAATCAATCGAACTCCCTCGAACCGCTTGCACAACCTGGTCGAAACTCAGATTGTAATTCCGTAACATGCTTTCGGATACTTCTATGGATATCTCGTAATCCCGAACCCCTTCTACGTCCGCCTGGCTGATTCCATCGAGTTCGACCAAATCGTCGCGAACACGATCCGCTATCTTCTTGATTTCCTTCTCGCTGGCATCCCCATAGACGGAAATGCGAATCACCTCTTTCGGAATCAGCGGCTCATCGACAATCGGGCGCTCCGTGTTCGCGGGGAAGGTTGTAATAGCATCGACCCGAGTTTTGATCTCATCTTTTATCTTCCCGATATCGTACCCCTTTTCGATGGTCACATTTACCGATCCGAAACCTTCCTGGGCGACGGAATTCATTTCCTTGATACCGTCTACCGATTGTATCGCTTCTTCGATTCGAACGATTACCGACTCCTCCACTTCCTCGGGAGAAGCTCCCAGATAAGGCACTCTCACGGTTACCAAATCGAGCGAGAAGGCAGGGAAGAGCTCCCTCTTGACTATGAAATACGAAGCCACCCCGCCGACGACGAGTATCAGCATCACGAGGTTGGCAGCTACACCGTTTCGAGTAAACCAGGCAATCATCGCTAATTCCTCCTAACGTTTTCTATTCGCTGACCAATCCGTCGCTCATCGACAAACTAGAATCCAATTCAACCTGCATTCCCATGACTACGTATTCTAGGGGCGTCAGACATAGAAGATCGCCATCACTGAGGCCTTCGGTAACAATCACTGTGTCCACTCCCTTTTGGAGAACCGATACCTCTTTGATCACGATGCGATTTTCCTTGTCGACCGCGTAAACCACATCGCCTTCGTGGAGGGCTCGGCGTGGAATTCTGAAAGCGCTATCGATTTGCCTGCCCTCGATGCTGGCCTCCACAAATAGTCCCACCTTCAAAGGTGGACGATCTTTGTAGTCAGACTTTTCGTAAGGCTGCTCCACCTGGGCGACTACATAAGAAAGGCGCGTTCTTGCGTCGATTGCCCCCTCTACGCGATCGACTATCCCAGTCCATTCATGAGTTTCCTCTCCATATTGGGCTGATAAGGTAACCTTGGGCTTCTCGTCTGAACCGGCGTAATTGCTATAGGATTCAGGCAAATCCAGGTAACTCAGCTGATCGAGAGCCAAGGGAAGCCGTATCTCCGCTGTATCTGTTGAATAGATACGGGCAAGTTGCGACTGCCGGGCGCCCACCATTTGACCTACATCCGCATACTTTTCTTTGATTCGGCCATCGTAAGGCGCTCGCACAATCGTGCGAGCTAGATCGCGTTCGGCGATTTGCACCGCGGCCTTCGCCGATTCCATCATTGACGCCGCCCGTTCCAATTGCGGTTTTCTCAACGCCAAGTCAGTAGCTTCACCTCTTCCGAATGACTCCCAATCCTCGCGGGCCTGATCTGCAAGAGCCTTTTCCTGTTCGTAGGCCAATCTAGCTTCCGCGAATCGGCTTTTGGCATTGGCCAAATTTGCCTTATAATCAACGGGATCGATTTCAGCAAGGGGATCTCCTTTCTTGAAGTAGCCCCCTGCGAAAAATGCATTGGAAACTGACTCTATACGCCCCGAAACTTCGGCCACCAGGAGGGTCTCTGTGCGCGGCTGCACCGTTCCCTGGCTCTTGGCCTCTAGCTTCAGCGACTCTGAATTCACTTCCAGCACCTCGACGACGGGAAGCAGGGCCGTAGGCTCCTTTTTCTCTGGAACGGACCGATTCAGTAGCGCGAAAGCGAGTAGGGCAACTACCGCCAGCAATACGAAAAAGGGAGCTACGTACTTGAGCAACCAAGTCAGAATTGAGTCTTTTTGAACAGGCATGCTATTGAAATGTATTCGTAAATTGGATCCGGTTTATTCGAAATCGCCCCCGAGGGCTATATGCAGATTGATGCGGTTTTGCAGTCGCTGGTTTTTCACGTTCACCAACTGGCTAGCGGATTCGTCCGCGCGGCGTTGAGCGTCAAGCAAAGCGGTAATATCGATAAGTCCTCTCTGGTACTGCTCCCAAGCTAGCTCCTCTGCCTTGCGATTCTCCTCGGCCGCTACGGCAGTCTCCTCAGTAAGCCGGGTTAGATTTTCTTCGCTGGAGAGAGCGTTTTCCACTTCTTGAAAGGCAGTTTGAGCGACCGATCGAAAATTGGCGAACTGGCCTTCCACAATCGCCTCCGCCTGATCGCGTTCTGCCTTCTGCCGCCCGGCAGCGAAAAGGGTCGATCCCACGTTGCCGGCAATGCTCCAAACGGAAAAGTCGGAATCCAGCAAATCGGTCAACTCGCTGCTCGTTGTTCCCGCGCTGCCAGTAAGAGCTAGACTGGGCAGCCAATTGCGATTGGCCGCTTCTCGCCTCGAAAGCGAAGCTGCCAACCGGCGCTCAGCGGCGTACAAATCCGGTCGACGGGTCACCAGCTCCGATGAAAGCCCTTCCGGGATCGGCTCCGACATGTCCGGCAAAACGAACTCGCTGGACTGTTTCCCGCTTGGATACCGCCCCAGCAAAGTCTCGAGAGTCCGTTTGGCGTTGCCCAACTGAGTCTTTCGCTGCTGAGCCGAAGCTTTACTGGAAGCCGCCTGAGCCCGTGTAAGGCGAAGATCCAGGCTGGTGACGAGACCGCGATCGTAGCGTCGATCTAGCGATCTGACCTTATCCTCTAACGACTGAGCCGAATCTATTGCCAACTCGTACTGGGATTGAGATTCGAGCAAATTGAACCAAGCCCTGGCGACCTGTCCAGAAATCGATAGCTTCAGAGCCTCGACATCCGCTTCAGCCGCCTCGAATTCCGCTAGACCCGCCGCATGAGAGGCTCTTAGACGCCCCCAGAGATCGACTTCCCACTGGGACCCGAGAGACAGACTGTGAGTGTCCGTCTCGATCTTCTGAAAATTGAGGAAGGAGAACCGGCTCTGCTGCTTGGCTGAATTCAGCCCGAGCGTGAGATTCGGGGCCCTGAGCGATCCGGAAATTCGAGCCGCGGCTTCCGCCGCCTTCACGTTGGCCTTAGCCGCATCGAGACCAATGTTCGACTCCAGCGCCTCCTCGATCAATTCGTTCAAAGTCTCATCCCCAAATCGAGTTGCCCAGATAGCAGCGGGGGAGGGCTCCTGAGAATCCATCTTCTCTATTTTAAGCGGCTCGCCTGTTCCAGCATGAGGAATTGACTGGGTTTCTTTTGAGGTGGTCGCGCAGCCCGCAAGCAAAAATACGAGCGCCCAGAGGGCCAGGCCCTTTTCATTGTGTCTTATCATCATTTCACCCCCCTCATTTCGATCTCCGAAACTGCCCTTAGACCGCCTGAAATGTAGGCTACTAGATGTTCACAGAGACCGTCGACGTCATTCAGGTCTATCCTTCCAGCAGATACCAGCTCCAGCCTGGCGTGCTGCATCATCGAACCTAGAATCGTGCATGACAATAGATGCATTCCGTAGGCGACTTTCTCGAAACCCGGATTTCGAAGCGAATCCGAGATCGCAGCGGTGTATTTTTCCACGATTTCCTGCAAGAGCTCGCGATGGAACTCCTTCATAAACGCCTGTCCCTCCGACAGTCCCCGGCCGATTACGCGCAGGAATCGAAAATCGTTTCCATCATCCGTCATCAGCTCAGTGAGAATGGGTCGGACGAGAAAATCGATCACTTGCTCCAAGGGTAGGGGGAACTGATCGTTCGCTTCCAAAGCTTTTTCCAGCATATCTATTCGCCTGCGATTGAGCGGCTCAATGCGGTTTCGAACCATCTCCTGATAAAGGGACTCCTTGTTGCCAAAGTGATAATTTATAGCAGCCACGTTGACGTCCGCGCGGTTGGTAATCTCCCTCACCGAAGCTCCACCATAGCCGCTCTCAGCAAATTCTACCTCGGCCGCTTCGATTATTTTCCGCTTTGTCTCGTTCATTCCCCTATAGAACAATCGTTTAAAACGACCGTTTAATTTATCGCAAGTCATTTCCTTAGAAGCTCTTTGAAAACATTCCTGCGCCAACTTGCTCTCGCTCTTCCAATCCTCACAAAATGCGTCCAACTTTTCAATTGAACTGGTATACCGCGTCAAATCCGCACAGGTTACAGTAGTTTGAGCATTGTTCTCGAATTCTTCGATCAATCGGATCATTAGTCCGTAAAGCCTCAGACACTCACCAACTACGAAAGTATCAGATCTCCTTGTCAAAGCCCTCGAAAATGAGGGTGTCGAGTACATCTTTGGAATTCCGGGAGAGGAAAACCTGGATTTCTTGAACTCCCTCAAGGAATCAACGCAAATAAAGTTGATTCTAACCCGCCATGAACGGGCAGCCGGTTTCATGGCCGCTACCTACGGCCGCTTGACCGGTAAAACCGGGGTCTGCCTGTCTACCCTTGGCCCTGGAGCCACTAACTTTGTAACGGCGGCGGCTTACGCTCAACTCGGCGCCATGCCCATGTTGATGATCAGCGGGCAAAAGCCTATTAAGTCCAGTAAACAGGGCCAATTTCAGATTGTCGACGTCGTCGGTCTCACGAAGCCATTGACCAAATTGTCGAGCCAGATCGTTAACGGAAACAACATCCCCAGTCTGGTTCGGGAAGCCTTCCGAGTCAGCCGGGAAGAGAGACCAGGAGCCGTCTACCTGGAGTTGCCCGAAGACATCGCGGCGGAAGACGCTTCCCAAGACCTCTTCGATAGCAGTTCGGTTCGCATACCTCATGCTGACACCGAAAGCCTCGTCCAAGCGGTAAGTCTTCTTACAGAAGCAAAACGACCTTTGCTACTGATTGGAGCCGGCGCCAATCGGAAACGAACCCAGGAAGCTCTGGAAAAATTCATCAACGAAACGGGTATCTACTTTTTCGGCACGCAGATGGGAATGGGCGTCGTCGACGAGCGTCATGACCGTTTTCTCGGTACTGCAGCCTTGTCCGACAAAGACTATGTTCACTGCGCCATCGAGCGTTCGGATTTGATTATCAACGTAGGGCACGACGTCGTGGAGAAGCCTCCTTTTTTCATGGAAAAAGGAGGGAAGAAGGTTATCCACGTGAATTTCATAACTGCCCAGGTGGACAATGTATATTTCCCGCAAGTAGAGGTTATCGGGGATATCGCGACCACTATCAATCGACTTTCAGAGTCAATCGGCAAAGACCTTGCCTGGGACAACGACTACTTTTCTCGAGTGAAAGTCGATGTGGAGAAGTATCTGACAAACAAGGATGATGACTCTCGATTCCCTATTGTTCCTCAAAGACTTGTCGCGGATGTACGTCGGGCTATGCCGTCCGATGGAATCGTCTGTCTGGATAATGGGATCTACAAAGTGTGGTTCGCTCGCAACTACAAAGCCCATCAGCCCAACACGCTCTTGCTGGACAATGCCCTGGCCACGATGGGGGCGGGTCTTCCTTCAGCTATGGGGGCTAAGATGGTATTCCCGGATCGCAAAGTTATGGCCGTATGCGGCGACGGAGGATTCATGATAAATTCTCAAGAGCTCGAAACGGCCGTTCGTCTGGGCCTTAACCTCGTTGTCCTGATTCTTCGCGACAACGCCTACGGAATGGTCAAGTGGAAGCAAACAGGAATGGGATTTGAAACCTTCGGATTGGACTACGGGAATCCGGACTTCGTTGGATACGCTCAATCGTATGGCGCCCGAGGAGTGAGAGTGGAAAGTGTCGAAAGCTTTCTCCCAACTTTGGAAGAAGCTCTCAACAACAAGGGGGTTACCGTGATTGAACTACCTGTCGACTATAGCGAAAACGAAAAAACGCTCATTGAAGAGCTAGAGCAAAAGACCTGTTTGCTTTAGATTAAATAAGGCCGCTAATATCTCAAAGCTATGATTCTAGAGGTACAATCTCCCTACGATCTGACTAAGGTCGGTGAACTGGAAACCACGCCTAACTCAGAGGTCGACTCCATTCTGGCCACCGCTAAGCAGGCAGCTCAAAACCCTTTAAACAAAGAAGACCGCATTCGAGTTCTGGATAACACGATCGAGCTGATAAAACCGCGCGTTGACGAACTAGCCCTGACGATTGCTCAAGAGGGCGGGAAGCCCTTGACCGACGCTATCGTAGAAGTCAACCGAGGTATCGAAGGCATTCGCAATGCGATCGAAACCTTGAATACAATGGCGGGCAAAGAGATCCCCATGGGATTGAATCCTGCATCCTCCAACCGTCTGGCTTTCACCACCCGCGAACCGATCGGCGTTGTGGTGGCTATCAGCGCTTTCAATCATCCTTTCAATCTGATCGTCCACCAAGTTATACCCGCAGTCGCCACAGGTTGCCCCGTAATCGTCAAGCCTGCTCAAACTACGCCGTTGTCCTGTAGAAAACTAGTGGACGCGTTATACGAAGCGGGACTTCCCAAGCAGCTTTGCCAAATGGCGCTTCTGGACAACGAAGGAGCTGAAGCCCTCGCAACAGACTCTCGAGTGGACTTCTTTTCCTTTATCGGTTCATCAAGAGTCGGGTGGTATCTGCGCTCTAAACTCGCCCCAGGAACTCGCTGCGCCCTAGAGCATGGCGGGGCCGCTCCCGTGATCGCATCGGGAGACGCAAGTGTCGATTCCATCATCCCTCCATTAGTCAAAGGCGGCTACTACCATGCAGGACAAGTATGCGTATCCGTCCAGCGGATATTCGTAGAAAATTCGATCAAGTCGGAATTCGCGGAAGCGCTGAAACGGGCGACGCAATCATTGAAAGTCGGGGATCCATCTTTGCCGGAAACTGAAGTGGGCCCCTTGATTCTGCCTCGCGAGAACGACCGCATCGCCAACTGGGTAGACGAAGCCGTTGAACAGGGAGCCGAAGCTCTTTGCGGTGGGGCAAAACAGTCCGACACCTGTTACCAACCAACAGTGCTCCTAGAACCAGACGCTCAAACATCTGTTTCCAAGAATGAAATTTTCGGGCCTGTGACATGCATCTATGGCTACGATGCGATGGAAGAAGCGATTGAACAGGCGAACGGTTTGCCCTATTCATTCCAAGCGTCCGTGTTCGCTCAGGATATTGATAAAGCTCTTTACGCCACGCGACGTTTATCCGCGGCGGCCGTCATGATCAATGACCACACTGCATTCCGAGTCGATTGGATGCCCTTTGCCGGGCACAGGACTTCCGGATTAGGGACAGGCGGCATCCCGTTCACAATGGAGGATATGACGCAGGAAAAGCTGATCGTTCTCAAATCGGATTCTCTCTGAGAAAATTGACGCGGATCCGCAAGGCTTGAAGGGTGTTTAAAAAGGAGACACCGTAATCGAAGAGTACTGTTAGCGATTACAGCTGACCGCATCAAAACGTAGTTCTCAGTAGCTCAGTGCTTTAGCCTGAGTAACCAATCGAACAAAACTCAGGCTAAAGCACTGAGTTACTGATTTCATTCGTCCAGAATCGGTCGCAAGGTATCGAATAAATTTTCCGCGATTACACGATGGCCTGCTTCATTCGGGTGGATGCCATCATTGAGATTGTATTTCCTTTCCCCGCCTACGCCTTCCAGCAAAAACGGGATAAGATCCGCATCAATTGTTTCCGCAACTTCTGGATACAGATTTCTGAACGCTTCTGTGTAGCGCTCTCCCAAATTCGGCGGCATTTGCATCCCGGCAATAACGACTCGAATATCCGGATACTTCGCTCGAGCCCGCTTTGCTGTCTCAATCAAGTTCGCTCGCGTGTTCTCAAGATCGATTCCGCGAAGCCCGTCATTCCCGCCCAAAGCCAGTACAAAGACGTCGACTGGTTGGCGTAAGGCCCAACTAACTCGCCTGAGACCCCCAGCAGTCGTTTCTCCGCTCACGCCCGAAGGCAACACCTTCCAAGGTAGCCCTTTATCCTTCAAGAGTGATTGCAGCACCATTGGATACGAAGCTTCATAATCCACCCCGTAACCGGCCGTAAGGCTGTCTCCAAAAAACATGATCGTCTTGCTGGAGTTCTTTACGTCCTCGGAAAACGCCGTTGGAGCAATAAGAACAAACAGTACGAGTAGCGGCCTTAATAAGGGCATATTCTAGAGAACACGGGTTTCTCCTGTTGGTTTCAAGCGTCGATAAGATTTTGCTGAAACCTTCGCTCGCAGGAAGCCGTCCTCGACTCTAGAATTGCCCAAGCGCAATGCGAACTTGCCAGGGGACCCAATTTAAAGGAAACGAGTCTCTTAACAATGATGAATGACGAAACGGTCCTCAGTTTGGACAAGGTAAGCAAGACGTTCAGCAGCGGCGAACGCTCTCTGGAAGTCCTCAAGCAGAATAGCTTAGAAGCTCGAGGCGGCGAGTCTATCGCTATCGTTGGGCCTTCGGGAAGCGGCAAAACGACTTTGCTAGGGATCTGCGCCGGGCTCGATACACCCACAAAAGGCGAGATCAAATTGAATGGAGTATCGCTGGGCGATTTGAACGAAGATCAAAGGTCCGAGATTCGGAATCAATACGTTGGCTTCGTCTTCCAGAATTTCCAACTGCTACCCACCTTAACCGCCTTGGAAAATGTCATGGTTCCGCTCGAATTGAGAGGCGAGGGCGATGTTGAAGCGGAAGCGAAAGACTTGCTGGAAAAAGTCGGACTGGGCGAGCGAGTCGACCACTATCCCGTTCAGTTGTCTGGCGGCGAGCAGCAGCGGGTTGCTATAGCTCGAGCGTTCATTAATCGTCCGAAGATTCTTTTCGCCGATGAGCCTACTGGTAATTTGGATTCGGATACGAGTCACTCCATCGTCGACCTGTTATTCGAATTGAACCGCAATTCTGGAACAACACTCGTGCTAGTGACCCACGATAGGGAGCTGGCTGGCAAGACAGACCGCATACTGCGGATCGACAACGGCAAGGTGCTGGAGGAAGCGTGAGTTCCGATAGGACGACATCAAAAAGGCGAAAGCCTACGTTCGGCTGGATTTTGGCGATGGCCTGGCGCGATACGCGACGCACCAGGGCCAAACTAGCATTGTTCGGGTTTTCAGTGATTTTCGGTGTGGCGGCTCTGGTCGCCGTCAACTCGCTGCGAGCCAATCTCGAAAAGGAAGTCGATCGACAATCTCGAGCCTTGCTCGGGGCCGATTTGGAATTCCGTAGCTCGGATCCCTTCGACGAAGAAAGCGAAGCCTTTATCGACTCGCTCGAGGCTTTGGATGAAGCCTCGGACATTCTTCTCTCGACAATGGCTTACTTCACCAAATCCGATCAAACGCGGCTCGTCTCCCTTCGAGCCTTGGAAGGCGGGTTCCCTTGGTACGGAGAATTGGAAACCCGACCTCCGAGCCTAAATCTAGACCCGAAGCAAGGACGCGTCGCTATAGTCGAAGAGTCCCTAAAAATCCAATACGATCTGGAAATCGGAGATACGATACGTATTGGTAAAACTGAATTCCGCGTCATTGGAGAAGTGTTGCGCCTTCCAGGCGAATCCTCCTTTCGTAATTCATTCTCTCCGCGCATTCTTATTCCCTACGCCTTCTTGGGGGAAACCGATCTCATGGGCTTCGGCAGCCGCACGACCTTTCGACGACGACTGGTCTTCGAATCTGGCGTCGATACCGAGCTAGAGACCACCCTCAAGGCGAATGAGCGCCAGTTGAGACAAAATGGTATTCGATACGACACGGCCGAGGAAGAAAAGGAAGACATCGGAAACATGCTCAACGAGATGACGAGTTATTTGAGCCTTGTCGGTTTTGTCGCTCTGCTTTTGGGCGGCGTCGGGATCGCAGGAGCCGTGCAAGTCTACTTGAAAGAGAAATCTGCCTCCATGGCCATCCTCCGTTGCTTGGGCTGCTCAGGCTTGCGAGCGATGATGGTATTCTGCGTCCAAATCATCGCTGTCGGATTTGCCGGATGCCTCGTCGGAACGGTCCTTGGAGTAGCGACCCAGGCGATTCTCCCTCAAATCGTAAAAGCGTTCCTTCCGTTTGATCTCCCCTTTGAAATCGTTTGGCCCAGCTTACTGGAAGCGTTCCTATTCGCTTGGGCTCTCACTCTATTGTTTGCTCTTTTGCCGCTGCTCCCCACCCGAAACCTCTCACCCATGCGGGCTATTCGTTCCTCAAGCGGGCTCGATGAAAACCGGCGTGATTGGCTGGTTTGGCTAGCAGCAACAGCCATAGGTGGCCTCACGCTTTGGTTCTCGATTTTGCAAACCGATGATCTCATGGAAGCCGCAGGTGTATTTGGAGGCATTCTCATCGCAATCATCACTCTGGCGGGCATCGGAATCGGACTGCGCAAATCCTTGAAATCCGTCACCCCAAGATCACTGCCATTCGTATGGAAACAAGGGATCAGCAATTTGTATCGCCCCAACAATCGCACGGTATCGCTCATCGTCATGATCGGCATGGGAGCCTTTCTCATCTACACGCTATACCTCTGCGAAACCAGTATCCTGAAACGGGGCGAAATCAATGATCAGGATGACAAACCCAATACCGTGTTTTTCGATGTCCAATCGGATCAAGTGGATACGGTGAAGGCCATTGTCGATCGTCGCGGAGTCGAGCTCAAATTCCACGACCCGATGGTCACCATGCGGCTGACCCATCTACGGTCCCAACCGGTCGGCCAATTGAGACGAAATCGCGAACTAGAAGGATGGGCCTTGTCTCGGGAATATCGTAGCACGTACCGATCCGAGCTTCGAGCCCACGAGCCCATCGTTGCTGGGGAATTCGTTTCCATAGCCAGTTTGGATGACAATAATCCTATCCCCATTTCCGTGGAGGAACGCATTGTCGAGGCATTGCAACTACAACTGGGCGACTTCATTACTTGGGACGTCCAAGGGTTGCCAATCGAGACGGTTGTCACCAGTATCCGAAAAATAGATTGGCGCCAAATGCAGCCAAATTTCTTTGTCGTATTTCCCAGTGGAATACTGGAAGAGGCTCCTGCGAACCACATTTTAGCCGCAAAGGCCCAAGGTATCGAAGCCATCACGGGCCTTCAGGGCGAGGTCGTCAAAACCTTCCCCAACGTTTCCGCGATCAATCTCAGTATGGTTCTCGAATCGCTCAAAGAGATCTTCGACAAAGTGGGATTTGTCGTTCGCTTTATGGCCTCGTTCACTATTCTCACCGGATTGGTCGCTCTTATCGCAACGGTACTGACAAGCCGCTACCAGCGTATGAAGGAAAGCGTCTTACTGCGATCGCTAGGAGCCAATACGGGTAAGGTTCGCAAGATCATGGCGGTCGAGTATTTTCTTGTTGGCGGCCTGGGCAGCGCCGCAGGCGTCTTGCTCTCGCTTGGGGGCGCTTGGGCCATGACGAACTTCATCTTCAAGATAGATCTTTATGTTCCTTGGGGCATCACTTTTGGATCCATCTTCCTCATTGGTTTCCTCACCTTAGTCACGGGTATGCTCAATAGCATGGGGATCGCCAAACGCCCACCCATCGAAGCTTTGCGTTACGAGTAGGGTAAGGAAACCCTTGAGGTATCATACCACTTAGAAAGATAGCACAGGCATCCTGCCTGTGTCAGAGCTAAGGGCCACAGGCTGGAAGCCTCTGCTGCTCTTCATGGCCGCGACCAAAATGAACGAGAATCTATATCCGCTTAAAAACAATCTGCAAAGCGAATGCCAGCGCCGGTCCAATTCTCGTCTTACTACCAGGAATCTCTTTCCAATCGATCGGCACCGTCTGCAGCTCTAAACCTTCCTTCATGGCATTGGAGATTAACTCCAAGTCGAATCCATAGCCATTTTGATGCAGCCGATTGCGTAGCTTGTCAAAAAATGTCGCCGGGATCGCTTTAAGCCCGCATTGCGTATCCTTAATCTGAATTCCGTAGAATATCCGGAGGAGGGTGTTAAAGAATTTAGCCACGATTCTCCGTGAATAGGTACGTTCGAGCTCGCGTCCAGCCCCTGGTTCGCGCGTCGCTATAAGCAGGGTAGGCTCCCGATCCAATACAGCCAAGGTTTCCATAAACCTTACCGTCTCATTCGCCGGCGCAGCCCCATCAGCGTCGACAAATGCGAGGTAGTCGAAATCGGAACTGACACTCCATCCGACCCGAATCGCCCCGCCCTTGCCCAGATTCTGCTCAAGGAAAATGGGTTCTCGAACAAAAGCATATTCAGACCTTACTAACTGAGCGAAGTCCCTAAGGGCTCCTTGTTCTTCTGGGCTCGATCCATCATCTACCAGTTGGACAGCTACATCCGCTGCGCCTGCCTTCAAGCCCTCACACAGCTCTGGAAGAAAGCGAGGCAAACGTTCGCTTTCATTAAAACACGGTATTACTAGCAGGGTTGTCACGCTTAGCTATCCTCCTTAAAGAAAGGGCCGAAAAATCTCGCTGAATTTTCCGAGAACAAGGCGAAAGATAGATCCCCTTCTTCCTGACATATGGATTCGACCTCGATTTCTCCGAGTAGCAAACCCGCAGTGCTAGCCGCATCAGCCAGAGCCGCCGTCCGAGAAATGGCATAACTTCGCTTCCAATCAAAACGGGGCCCATCGGCAGGATTAATAATGTGACTCTCCTGAAAAAGTTCTCCTGAACTCGCGATGGAATAGCCGGGCGCTAGTTCAATTGGACATAGGTTCGTGCCGTATCCAATGTTTAGAGTCCATTTTCTCCCCTCGGCATTGGCGTTCAATGCCAGAAACGTAGAGCCTCCCGAGTTAAGCAAACCTGAATCGATATCCCAGTGCTGTAACAGATCACAAAGACGATCCAGAGCGAAACCTTTACCAATTCCGCCCAAATCGAGCAGAGGGCCATACCGCAGCTTCCTGACTCGATTCGCATCTGGGTCCAAGGAAATTACTGGTCCTTCGATCGCAGTCTCCGATGCCTCAATACCTTTCAAGTGGGGTAGGATAGGGCGTTGGCCTTTTGCATCAATTGCTAGCTGACCCAGAAACGGATCGAAAACTCCAGCAAGCCGAGAACTGGCATCGAAAGCTTCAAGCAAACAATCCACCATAACCTGGGAGACTGCGATTTCTTCGCCTTCAAGCGCTCGATTTATGCGTGAGGTATCGCTATGTTCGATATACAGGCTCAGTTGAGATTCCAGACCAACCAACAGTTCCTCCGCCTCCATAGCAGCGGAGTCAACGAGGCCTTTAGAAACCCCGGCTAAATGGAACTGAAAGGACGTGGCCATCGCCTCGCAGGAATAGGACTGAAAGTTCTCCATCTCTCGATCCATCAACGAAATCGCTGTCGATTCTTCGTTTATTCCGTTCATCGAGTTTCCATAAAAGCCTCCCAAAGCTCATTTCGTATCCAACATTCCAGCAGCACGTTTTCACGCAAGCCGTGGTACTCAGCTATATGAGTGGACGAAAGCGCTGCCGGCAACGTTCCGGCAGGACCCACTACGATATCTAAAGCGGGCGTTTCGCTAAGGTTCGCCCAATAGCCTACCGTAGCGTTGTCTCTCAAAAACCAGGGCAATGGCCAAGCGTTGTCGTCTCCGCCCACAGCTATCGAGAGGCGGTTTTCAGGATCCAACGCTTCCAAATCTGCAATCCGATCGACCAGCTTCTGAAACTGCGGGGAAGTGTGTTGATAAATATAGGGGTTCCGGGCATCAGCCGCGTAACGATTGGTCAGCTTGGTCAATTCGTATTGCCCGTATAAACAGTAAAGGAAGACGCCACTCACCAATACCCGAATCCAGCCGTTCGTGTATCGAACCAAAAGAAATCGGACGGCATATCCAGCAGCCAAAGCTAAAGAAACATAGCTGGTCAGAATAAGCCATGGAGTCTTGTAGGGAATAATAGAGTACAGCAGAAGGCAGATGTATCCGTAGACGATCCCGATCTGAAGACGAGGATCCAGCGATCGGCGATCCGCGAGAGCCGCTATCAAACCAGCGAATGATAAGAAAAGAAAGAGAGCCTCCCCCCATCGAACACCTTCAGCCGTGTGCGGCCACATGATAGACAAATAGTAGAAAAACGGCTTCTCATGCCCCGCCCCTTGCGACCGTTCAGCGTAGTTGATGAATGCCTTAAAGCTATCTCCCAGTTGGCCGAAGTCTTTGAATCCCCCCGAATAGAAAAAGATCCAAATCAATGCGAAGGACCCGAAACCCGCTGCTAGATTTGGAAATCGCGCTGCCGATCGCCAACTATCTAGAATTCTGCTGGGGGGAAAGGCGATGAGGACGGTCAGAGCAATTCCAGCTACATGTATGATTGCTGTTTCCTTGGTCGCGAAAAACACCCCTGTCCAAAGTCCCACGATAGCAGCCCGGATAGCCGTCTGCCTGTCCCAAAAATTAAAATACGAATACAGCAGGAAGAACCCTATTAAAACGAATAGGGCCTCTTGGACAAAATAGGCTCCGTAAATAACCGGGAGCGGGGACAAGGCAACGAACGCGCTTCCCAGCAGCGTCGTCAAAGACGTCGCTCTCATCAAAGCTAACAGGAATAGCAAAAGGCCAACGCTGGCAATCATAGGCAACAGGCGCAGCGTTATGCGGTCCAGCTCGCTGCTTTCTATTCCCAGACCCTTATTCAAGGCGGCAGTGAAATAGTAGAGAAGGGGACCGTGCTTGTCTTCCGGATCGTACCGGTATTCCCCAGCCTCCATCAATTCCCACAGTTGGTAAGCCTGAACAGCCTCATCAGAATGGAGGATTCGCGCCTGGGCATTCTCTATCCGTAGCGTGAGGCCACACACAATCACAGCGATGCAAGCAAGGCCGTAAAGAAGAGGGATAACTTTTCTTGGTAATTCGATTGGCGTGTTGGTTGGGTACTAATAAAACTCCAACGTTCGAGGGAATAACTCTCCAGGGCAAGCCCTGAGGGGATTTAAAGGTAGCGAGCGATCTCACTCCTACTCCCGCAAATGCGGGATACTGCGGGGCAATCCGCGTCCATTTGAAAAGCAAAACAGGCATCCTGCCTGTTCAAGGAGTCCGAGATAACAGGTTAGAAGCCTATTCTACCTTTGATGGGCGCTCGGAGATCGCCCGCTACCAATCAAAAAAACGCGCCCGCGATCTCTCTCGGGCGCATTTGTGAAAATTGATTATTCAGACTCGATTAATTGGCCGCGCCAAACACTTCCACTTCAACGAAGTGATTCATCTCGTTGCTGGTGTTGCCTGCTCCGTAAATGCGAACGTAGCGCCCCTTCGATTCCTTGGCATCAACGAGCTTGCCCTCATTGGTTTCCAGATAGGCCTTGTCGTCGCCCTTGCCGAAGCCAGAGGAGTTGTCATGGTCATTATTGAAAACGGTCTTGACGCCGCTTTCGAATGACTCGTCGTCAGAAATCTGTACGATTACATCGTGGTAAGCCCGCTTCTGCGTGTGAAAGTGCCAAATACCCACACCATAGATTGTCGCGGAACTCTCCAGGTCGATTTGGATCCATTGTGTACCAGGAGCCAACTCAACGAAGTAGCCTTCTTCTGATTCCTTATCGCCATCGGTTACATAGTCGAGACCACCGATGATTGGGAAATCATCGCTAGAAGTAACTTCTTTGCCTTCCGCCAAATTGGATACTCCATCCGGTACCATAATAACAGGAGAGGGTGTTCCCGGCGCTTCCAAGTGCGGCAAGTTTACCTGAACAGGCGTACCAATCAAGAATGGTGGAGGAAACTCCAAAGCCAATGGCTTCTTCCCGCCGTGATGGGCGGCGAATGCCGATACGGAAATCGCTGCAAGAGCGATTAGCGAAATTAATTTGGATTTCATAGTCTTATTTTCTTTCTAAATTAGTCAGTAATTCTGGATACGATTACACCTTGAAATCGTCTTCCGTGAATTCGATGGCTTTCCGAGCGGCTACCGCTTCATTGACGCGGAAAATCGCCATTTCACTCTTGAAAGTGTGCTCACCATCCGAGTTCAATTTGGCTTTGCCGTTTATAGCCGCGAAGAAGTTCTCCAAGTGTGGCGTGTGAGGCTTCTTGTCCAATACAATAGGAATGTCATAGGCATCCGGCGGAGCGGACTCGCGGACATCGACCTTGGTCTGAACCTTGGCCTCCGCGGCTTCCTCCTTACGGATGAATCCTTTGTCAGCCCAATCATCCCATTCGGGAGCGCCTGCTTCGCGATACATCTTGGTGAAGGCGGGGTTTTCCGACATTCGCATAGCGCCTTGGTCACCCATGAAATACTCGTAGTATCCGCCACCAGCGCCGGTCGTCGCCAAAGTTTGATAAAATGCGCGAGCGGGCCCATCTGGCGTGTCGTACTCGTAGAGGACCATCACGTTGTCATACCATTCACGACCTTGGAAATAGTCGTTGCCTCCACTAGCCATAACGCTCTTGGGAAGAGAGTTGAAAAACCAGTTGAAGATATCGATTTGGTGAGAGCCCAGATCTGAGATAGGCCCACCGCTTAGATCGCGGAACCAGCGCCAGTTTAGGAACTGCTCCATGTTCTCGAACCCATTTTCCTCGAGCACAGCCTGATCGACAGCGATCCTAGGATTCACTTCACGAAAAGGCTTAGCTGAGCGATTCCATTGACCGTTAGCCGTCGTGTAGCGACCGAGCAACTTGGCCCGCGTAGTGAGATTGTGATAAGCGTGCAGGTAACGTGGATTGCTTCGTCTTTGGTGGCCGATTTGCAGCAGCTGCCCGGTTTCTTTAGCGGTCCTCACCATCGAGCGAGCTTCATCTGGCGTCTTGGCCATCATCTTCTCGCAGTACACGTGCAACCCAGCTTCCAAGCAGGCATTCGTGTGTCTGGCATGCCAAAAATCAGGCGTAGCAATAATAACCGCATCCAAATCCAGTTCATCCTTGGCGGCGATCAATTCGCGGTAGTCGAAATACCACTTCAAACCGGGATTGTGGGTACGCAAAGCGCTACGGCATTTACCAATGCTGTTTTTCCAAATGTCAGCCACAGCCACGATGTGGAAGGGCGGATTCGGAATTTCCAGCATGGAGGTCGTCAAGACCTCGCCCTGTTTGCCGTAGCCTAAAATGGCCAGGTTGATTTTCCCATTAGGCGAGGACTGGGCCTTCATGATAGAAGGGGCCAGAAGGATGCCCCCACTAGCGAGGGCGCCTGTCTTCAAAAATTGGCGACGGCCAACTGAATTATTGGATATCAAGGAATCGTTCATAGTAGCTAGATTGTAAGGTGTTAGTTTCCGACCACTGTAAATCGGTTATGTTTCACTAGGATCAGGGCTCCCACGGTGAGGGCGACATGCATACCGAGCCAAGCGATCCCGGCGTCTTGCTTAAGCAAGATGAGACCGACTGATAGACTTGCCCAGACCAAACCTGAGACGAGTAGGGCGATACGAGAGTAAATGCCGGCCAGAATCATGATTCCGACCGCTACCAGGACGTAGCCCAGCAAACCGGAATAAATGGAGAGCGCGAAGCCAGGCATCAAGGGCTCTTCAGCAAGCGCCTCATAGAGCGGCTCAGGCACTCCCTGATAGTGGGAAAAGCCGTACTCCTTAACTTTAACTTCCGTAACCAGACCAGGAATAGCAACGCCGCCATCTTCAGCTCCCATGGGAACTTCCTTGCTAACTGTGGCGGAGAATTTCTCGATCCCGGTTACCATGGCTCTCAGCCCCAGCCAGGCTCGGAGAATTAAGTAGGCGAAAAATGAAGCGGAATCCGGTCCGCAGCATTGGCCCGATTTTGAGGGTTCACTAGAGAGGTTCGTATCTGTCATTTTCAGTTACCCTTTAAATCTTGGGTGTCGGCATGTCGAGTTTAGAAGTCGGCCCAGCCAACTCCACGGCCCAGAACCGTTACCATTTCGCTGCCTCTGTCAATTTTGGACGCGCTAATCAGCCTAGATATTCACATAAATCAACGAATTCCCTATGGTTTTCTAAGTTACAGAGCCATTTGGAGAGTGAAAATCCACTTCCAAAATTGAGAATATTCTTCGGAATCCCGATTTTCTCCCTTTTCAATTTCCCGGATTACCCATTACCAAAGGTGCCTATGATTTCCCTCCGCTACGGCACCAATCCGCATCAGACAAACGCTTCCCTCGAGCTACCGGAGCCGTCTCCACTGAAAGTTCTCAACGGGGCGCCGGGATACATCAACATGCTGGATGCCCTCACATCCTGGCAACTAGTGCGGGAACTGAAAGCGGCCACCGGCAAAGCCTCTGCCGCCTCCTACAAGCACGTAAGTCCTGCTGGGGCTGCGATCGGAAAGCCGATCGACGATGCGTTCAAGGAATCCCAATTCCTAAAAACCACCGATTTTTCCGAGGTTGCCAGCGCCTACGTGCGGGCTAGGGGCGGGGATCGACTCTGCTCATTTGGGGATGCTCTGGCTGTGAGCGATACCGTCGATGGTAGCCTAGCCCAGTTCCTGAAAGCCGAAGTATCTGATCTCATCATCGCTCCAGCTTATGAGCCGGAAGCCTTGGAAATTCTCAAAGGCAAGAAGAAGGGCGGATTCGTGATCCTGGAAATGGACTATGACTTCATGCCCGAAGGTGATGAGTCACGGGAGATCTTCGGCATCGGCATCACGCAAACCCGCAACAGTAGACTCATTACAAAAGCGGATCTAGAGAACGTCGTTTCTGAGAATACGAACATAAGCGAGTCGACACTCGAGTCTTTGCTGGTCGCCGCCATATCTCTAAAATACACCCAGTCGAATTCCATCAGCGTTGCCTATGATGGCCAGATAGTGGGAGTCGGAGCCGGACAGCAATCACGCATTCACTGCACGAGACTGGCCTGCGACAAAGCGGACAAGTGGTTTTTACAAATGCACCCAAAAGTGCGCGGACTCGATTTCAAAGATGGCATCAAGAAAGTGGATAAAACCAACTTGATCGACCAATACTTGCTCTGGGACTCGCTCAGCTCAAAAGAAGAAGCGGCTATGCTCCAAAACTTCAATACACGTCCCGAACCCATCAGCTTAGACGAGCGAGCCGAGTGGAACAGGCAATACCAGGATATCTGCCTGGGTAGCGACGCCTTCATCCCGTTTCGCGATAACATAGACCGAGCTAACCGCTCGAATATCAAACACGTCGTAGAAACCGGGGGATCCCTCCGAACTGAACACATAGTCGAAGCCTGCAATGACTATGGTATGAGCCTCACGCACACGGGAATACGCAGCTTTCTACATTAGCGTAAGGCTTAAGGCGCGAAGATGAAGGATGAATTTCGAAAGACGTAGCTCAATGCTTTAGCCTGAGTATATAACCATTCGTCAGATCGTAGGAGCGGCTTTACGCCGCGATTCTACACACAAAACCCGCAAAACACGGTTCCGATTCATCCTTCAGCCTTCATGCTTCATATTTCATTACTCAGCCTTCATCTTCAGCAGCAGGGGCACCCCCAGTTGTAAATGTAAATACCGCCCCCTGATGTTCAAATCTTTATTAGACATAATGACTATTGTGCGAATATAGTAATTAAAGCGGAATCAGGCCATCACATCCTTTTTCCATTGGCTCGTCTTCGAATCATATCTTCCAAGTAATTCCTATCCCATGAATCCTTTTCGCGAACCGTTTGCTTCAACCTGATCATAAGCTCGGGATTGGCGAAAGGAATGGCCACACCGTTTATGACCTTGGTTTCAATATGGGAAGAGGCTTCATCGCAAGAGACGCCACAGGCTTCCATCATAAGGTCTACCACTATTTCATCAGCCACTCTGATAACCGTGGACGACTCAAGTTCTCCAGCTTCGATTTCAGATACCGCATTGTCG
>MDTA01117319.1_pt1 | contig 23150 bp, 21 predicted proteins | sample 811151 | NCBI WGS metagenome assembly MDTA01 (sample SAMN05326648, study PRJNA326480) | marine metagenome | isolation source: seawater | place: Indian Ocean: South | collected 2010
TAGGTCAATCTCTCCTTCAAGGAACTGACCCGTGGCATCCAGGGCTCCACTTACTAGGTCAATCTCTCCTTCAAGGAACTGACCCGTGGCATCCAGGGCTCCACTTACTAGGTCAATCTCTCCTTCAAGGAACTGACCTGTGGCATCTAGGGCTCCGCTTACTAGGTCAATCTCTCCTTCAAGGAACTGACCTGTGACATCTAAGGCTCCACTTACTAGGTCGATTTCCCCTTCAAGGAACTGTCCCGTAGCATCTAAGGCTCCACTTACTAGGTCAATTTCTCCTTCAAGGAACTGTCCCGTAGCATCTAGGGAGTCTTCGAATCCATCAAACTGATGTGTTAGGGATGTTATGCTGGCGACAGTCCTACCGCTAAGACTGTCAATCGTATTAATGACATGCATTCCATCCGCATAAAGATTGTCAAAGATACCACTATGACCACTGACGGCACCTTCGACGGTTCTGTCGATAACCTCAGTAACATGAGTGGTTCCGCTAACCCTTAAGTTCCCGGAGACTATAAGTTCTTTAGTGTTATAGTCATATCTGAGTTCGTCTGAGCCAAACAAGGTGTTTCCGCTTACGAATTGAACAAATTGATCACTGTTTGGTAAGATGGTTGTGCCTCTAGAGTCGCCAACTCGACCTATTAGGCTCCAGTCATCAGGAAGAAATCCAGTCCTTTCATAGAGAAATGGAATTCCTTGTGGAATTTGACCTAATGGACTTAAGTCTACGAAATGAGCTCCAGGGCTACCTAGTAATCCTTTTGATGAAGCATTTGTGCCAGTAGGTGGTGCAAAATCATTAAAGTAATCTTTTTTATTTTGGACCGCAAAGTCCATATTGTTTTCCCATACTGTACTACTCATTGCTAATTATTCCTCTGCAGTTGCGGTATGAGTTGAAAAGTTAAGACTCCTAACTCCAAAGTCAAGTATAAAAATATGATCTCCATTTGGGTCAAAGCTTAACTCTGTTGTATTACTAGGGTCAGGGCCATTTTTTAGCGTCACAATAGTAAACTTGCTCGGTCCAACGGTCATGTTGCTGGGGCCAACGTAAACATTGTCTGGATACATTATATTAAATCCCCCACCTCCGGCAAGATGTATTTCATGGCCGGCGCTAAAGGCATGATAAGTAAAAACACCACCATTATATGTTGTCGCATCAGAAACAAACGATACATTATTTGGGTCTGTAACCGTAGTTCCAATTGGGTATAAACCCTTCCAGCCGTCAGTTCCGAGAGCTGTCAACTGCCTGCTGGTAAAACCTCCTATTGTATAATCTTCATCCCCAGCTTTTAATGTAGTTGTTAATTTTCCTGCTAAATTAACACCGAGAATATTTTGCCAAGTAAATGTGCCTTTTTGGTCTATGTCTTTTACTGTGATCCTAAAGTTATTGCCATGAGTATTTGTAGAGGCGGTGCCCACCCTAGTAAGGACTGAGGTTGGGGATTGGCTGGTATCGACTGAAATGGTGGGTGGTATTAGTTGTAGTTGGTTGCTCTGTAGTGGAAAGGTCTCTCCATTGCCATTAGGTGAACTTTTTAACGGCATCCAGGCGTCTAAATTTTTAATATCTAAAACTAATGGAGTGTCAGCTATTTTAACACATGTCTGTTTGGTTGTGGAAAGCGAGGCTTTTGTGGCTGTAATTTTAAAGTTATTTGTATTTACATTATAGCCGACACTTTTATAAGTTACTTTTTTAAACCGCTCATATTCATTTGGTTTTTCTATTTCGAGTTGATCGCCAGGGCTCTCGTATGATATGCTACTGTAATCTGCGACAGTGTTCTCGACTATGGCTGAGTCGCCAGCCTTAATAGCTTGCTGGTCGTATGTTGAGTTTGTTGTAACCTTGGTGGGGTCCGAAGGGGAGATGCCGGGGTACTCAACTCTAATAATATTAACGGTGGGGGCAAGTCCGACATCATGAGAGTGGAAATAGTGGATCGAGCCAGCGCTCATGACACTATCAAGTCCGTGGTCAAGGGATCCTCCAGCTATAACTTCAAAAGAAGATGAGCTGCTAACTTTCCCATAACTATTCCTGCAGTCAACTCTTACCCCGTGCTCAATCGTACCATTAGCAACATTACGAATGGTTCCTTCAAGCTTGATTCCGCTAAGCGGAGTGCCGTTAAGGCCTTGAAAGCTTGGGTCTGTGCCCCCCTGCGGGTGGGGGATCCATGGCTGATTCCATTGTGCGAAACTAGTAGGATTAACAAGGTCGTCTGCTCCATAATGTTGCCCAGGATCAGTGGCTTGACTACTGTGTGGCCCTAGTCTGAATTCAAAGGGTTGCTCGCCTAATGTATGGCTTGAAAAATCAAACCATGCATAGACATCAACAATATCCCCTGGGTAAATCTCATTAGACCTGGGCTCATTTGCTGGTCCGGTTATATCATCTTTAGCTTCTATACGTACTACCTGTGGAACTGGGGCGGGGCCTGCAATTTCTAGAGGTAAAATCACAGATACGCCGTTAGCCTCCCCGCTTAGTTGTAAAGGAATATTGGTGGAGACATTTAAATTATCAATAAAACCAATGAAGTTCCTAGAACCGATAACAGTTTCCTGTGTATTTGCAACTAGAATCTCTTCACACTCTATGTATCCTGTACCTCTGTAATCAGTTGCTCCTGGGCCATCCCAATTTAGCGTTGCCTTGAAATTTGTAAAATTATCAGAGATAACTTTCTGTAACACATTATTGCCCGCATCATACTCTTTAATAGTAACAGATCCAGCAACATTATTTTGAAAGTCAGAAAAATATGCATAAGTAGATTCACCTGGAGGCGGGCCAGCTCCAACGAGTGCCCCGGAAATGTCAGCCATTGTGATCTGATAATTATTAGTTTCATCAGCAATAATAAAAATATCTTCAGGCTCTATAACTTTGGAGCCAAGCTCGGTTATCTTTTTGTTTATAGCCATTTTACTTTAATTTATTAAGCTCGCCCTCGAGTTTAGAGACTTTAGAAGAAAGCTCTTTGATTGCTTCAATTAAAACAGGGAATAACCTATGATAATGTATACCCATCATTCCGTCTATTTGCTCGTTAACGGCTATTGGGAGAACTTTTTCCAAGTCTTGAGCTATTAAGCCGAGGTCCTCTGTATTAGATAGTGAATTGTACCCATTATCTTTCCATTTAAAACTAACACCTTTCATGCCGTTAACTGTAGAAAGGGCATCGTCTACCCTTCTGACATTCTCTTTAAGCCTTACATCTGAAGTCCAGAAATAAGCATTACCATTGAGCTCCTGTATTGTTAGTAAGCCATCAGAGTCAATTTGAAGTCCTCCCCCATCTTGGGGAAGATTTACTTTTACAAGCCCAGGATTTATATTGTTGGCAATTCCTGGGGCGTCTGAAGTGGTGAGCACATCTTCGCCATTAACTTGAAGAGAATTACCTACAATTAAATCATTAGATATATTCCCGTCTACCGCATTAATAACCGGCCTTTCTCTTAGTAGAGATTGACCTGTCTCATGTAATCTATCTGAAAAATCAGAAACCTGGTGTTGTAAATGAACGTCCCTAGCTAGGGATGTGCCTGATGCTAGGGTTATCTCTGCATAAACCTCATCAAGTCCAGTGATAACAGGGTTATCCTTGACTGTTAGGCCCGGAATGCCTGGAGATATTTCTTGAAATTTACCATAGCTGCATGTGAGTGTCTCATCTCCGCCGACTATATGGAATTGAGAGTCAGGCGAAGTCGTACCAAAGCCAATCTCCCCATCAAAGCTGATATGTAAGTCTGGTGTATGGCCCTGACGTTGAAATCCATAGCCCATATGAGATTCGCTATTATAAATATTGAAATCTGAATCATTCCTTGCCAGATTTTCAAAGCTTATAGTTGGGTTTAAGCTTCTAAGTTGCAATATATTGGGGCTTGAGTCAACTACTCCGGCACTAGTTATGCCCACCCCAATTTTAGAAAAAATACCAGATGTGCCTATAAAGGAGGGTCCAAAGTATCCACTCTCACTATGAAACTCACCAGAAGAAGTTATGTTTTTATCGCATAAAAAACTAGAAAACATTATGGATTCTTCATTGTCCAGAGTGAGCACTTTTTCTCCTCCTCTGGCTTGAAAAATAACATCTCTTGAGTCTTCTGGGTCTATCGCACCAAAGTATGCATGCAAAGAATTGCCGCTGACCGTTCTATATCCACCGGCAGCATCCTCAAAGATAGTCTCTGTTAAAAGAGGAAACGGAAACCTTACATTCGTCGCGTCGCTAGAAGTCGGTTCATTAATACTTGCTACAAAAGCAGTATTGCTATCGGGGCGAGCATCAAAAACTTCAAAATCACTTATCTTTTTATCTGGCATCTCAAATAAGGTATTACACTTATTTGGGGAAGAACGATAAAAGTTAATTCGATTTTAATTTACATTTTATTACATCGCCTTTTCTTGAGAAAAATATTTTCCTCGATTTATTCCAACATCTTTGCCTTCCAGATGATAGAATAGGCAGTATTGAATTGATTATTTCATTAGAGATAACCTTCTTCAGTGGTCTTGCTCCCATGTTCGAATCTAATGCCCTTTGACAAATAAATGACTTAACTTCTTCTTCAATGTCAAGGGATAAACCATGATCTTTTATTGATTTTTTATAAAAAGACATTTCTATGTCGAAGATTTTAATCAAATCATCCAGCGACAATGTATTAAAAACAACAATGTCGTCAAGTCGATTAATTAGTTCTGGGCTAAGTATGGACTTAGCTAAATCTCTTACTTTTTCACCTTGAGATGTAGTGTTATTAAAGCCTAAAGAAGATTTCCCTAAAAGATCTGCCCCAATATTACTTGTTAATATTACTACTGAATGGTGAAAGAACCCCTTATTCCCTTGGTTGTCTTCAACCTCCCCTTCTTCTAAAACTTGAAGCAGTAGTTGTTGAACCTGCGGGTGAGCCTTCTCTATTTCATCAAAAAGAACTACAGAATAGGGTGATTTCTTGATCTTTTCTATTAAGCTACCTCCTTCGTCATAGCCAACATACCCTGGAGATGCACCTGTAAGCTTAGATACAGCTATACCCTCTGAATATTCAGACATATCAAACCTTATAATGTTTTTCGACCCAAAATAATGATATGCAAGAAGTTTTGCTAGATAAGTCTTTCCGGTACCGGTTGACCCTAGGAATAAAAAAGAACCAGTAGGCTTAAAAGCTTCAGTGAAGCCTAATTCTGACCTTAATATATTGTTGTAAACACGAGAGACAGCATTGTCTTGACCTATTATTTTTGACTTAAGCTGGCCCTCTAGGGAGATGCTAATATCACTCCTCTCTAGAATGTCTACAGGTATTTTTGTTTTCTTTGATAATACGCTATATACATCAGAGTCTTTAACTTCGTTATCGATTGAATTCTGCCAATTAATAACCTCTTTGTCATAGCAGTTCATTAGTGAGGATTCCTCATCCGACCCAAAACTATCATCCGGCAGGGATAATATCTGGGTTTCAATATCAACTATTGAAGGAGGAGGTGTGCTGTTTTTTATTTTTAATTTAGCGCCAGCTTCATCAAGAAGGTCGATGGCCTTATCTGGGAAAAACTTACTTGGCATATATTGATCAGCAAGATCCACAATAGATTCAAGTATGGCCCTGGAATAGTGAACTCCATGATGCTTTTCGTATGAAGATTTTAAGCCTTTCAATATTAATAGGCATTCTTCTTTTGAGGGCTCGTTAATATGAAGTGTTTCAAATCTTCGGGATAAAGCACCGTCTTTTTCTATACTTTTTTTGTATTCAGAAAAAGTGGTTGAGCCTATTATGGTAATTTGACCTCTGGCTAAGGGGGGTTTAAGTATGTTTACCGCGTCCATTGCCCCTTCGGCATTGCCTGCACCAACTAGGGTATGTATTTCGTCTATAAATAAAAAGATGTCGCTATCTGCAGAGCATTCTTTTATTAAATTTTTAAGTCTCTGCTCGAATTGACCCCTGTATTTAGTTCCAGCGATCATTGATGCAAGGTCAACCGAAAAAACTTTTTTACTAGCCATAAACGGTGGGCATAATCCTTCTGAGATTGCCGAAGCAAGACCTTCTATGCATGCGGTTTTTCCAACTCCAGGTTCACCTAGTAAAAGAGGGTTGTTTTTATTCTTCCTAGAAAGAATTTCAATTATTCTATCAATCTCGCTTGATCTACCTATAACAGGGTCAATTTTTCCGTCACGACAAAGTTGCGTTATATCTATACAGAAAGAATCGAGAGAAGAGCCTTCTTGAGGGGGTTGAGAGCTAAGCGGGGGAGGAATTTGAGGCCCACGAGAAAAAGGATCTCCGCCAAGTGGTGGTGGGTAATCTATGAAGTCATTAAGCATTCCGTCCTCGTCCTTAAGGAAGGAAACATAACTTTGAACAAACGATCTGGTGGACATTCCTATAGAAGTAAGGTATGTGTCTGTCGATCCGTTAGCCACATTAATAATCGCAAAGAAAAAGTGTTCCGGTGAAGTATAGCCATGATCCAGCTTATTGGAAAAATTTACAGCATCCAATAGACATGATTTTATGTCATCAGAATATCCTGGAGAGCCTTCGAATTCACCTTTTTGATTATCGAGTGACGCAAAAGATATAATAAACTCAACATACTCTCTTATGTTTAAATTAAAACTAGATAAAAAGGAAACTATCTTAGGTGGGGCAGACTGAAGTAAGGAGATCAGTAGGTGATCTGGTGTTACAATCGGACTTCCGAGAGAGATGCAAAGGATTTTAGATTGAAAGATTAAATCCTGAGCTTGCGGAGTGAAGTTAGGTGAAGGATCTCGCATGAAAGCTATTACACTTATTACTTTAAATCTCTTAGGTTCATGTATATTATTTCATCAAGAACCCTCATTTGGTTAATAAACAAACCATCTCCGTCAGAAGTTTTTTCACCACTAATAACCACTATACTTCCCTCTTCTGGGATGCTGTTGTTCTCGAGATATTGCTCACATTTTTTTGACCTGGAAGTATCACATAGTATTCCGCTGATAGATCCAAACTCATCTTCTAGCTCAAGTTTTATATATAGATTGCCGTTCCTAGACCTATCTTTCTTAGAAAAAGTTACGGAAAATATATACTTTCCGCTAGATCTGGGGGCACTGTTATAAAAGTCTATATAATTCTTGGGAGGAGTTCTTGAATCGCTAAAAACCTCAGAAAGATTAGATGAATAACTGAAACCTAAAAGGCTTTTTTCGAAGTACCAATTTGCAAATTTTTGGCTTTTGCTGTTTTTATAATAAATCTTCTTGTGGGGCTCATACTTTTTCTTTAATGTCTCATATCTGGACTCCTTGATTAAAGGCTTTAGGTCGTCCCCGGGGAAATCAAAATTAGAATCTCTGCACTTATGGAATATGTCAAATACTGACAAGTCTTGGGATGAGCACATGGCAATGAAATTTCTTTTCTCTCTGTCGGTAAGAAGATTGAAGAGCTGTGCCTCTAGAACTAGTTTTGCTCTGTCATAGTTGGGGTCATCGGTTAGTGCTCCAGCCTGAATTAAGGCAGAAAGAACCCCTATGTTTAGTCCTACATTTTTAGCCGCAAGAAAAAGCTCAAACTTATTGCCTAGGCCTTCTTTTCTAAAATCAAGAAGAGAGTCTATGGATTTACTGCTTATGCCTTTAATGCTACTGAGGCCATACCTAATATTATCCCCCTCTATAACGAAATCCATGTCGGACTTAATTAAGTTGGGGGGTAAAAGTTTGATTCCGAACTGGGGTAACTCTTTACTGATTGAGGATATTTCCTGCTGAGGAGATGGCTCAAATTTAGTCATCTCAAGCAAGGAAAGGAAGAAATCTTTAGGGTGAGAGTATTTTAGATAGGCAGTCCATAATGAAAGGATTGCGTAAGATATTGAGTGGCTTTTGTTGAAACTATAATTTGCACTATCCTCTGCAACCTTCCAAAATATATCACCAATTTCAGGATCAAGATCTTGAGAGGAAATTTTTTCATCTATTTTTTCCTTCCATTTTGGAATCTCGTTAACCTTTTTTTTGCCAACGATCCTTCTTAGCTGCTCAGCTTCATCTAGACTAAAGCCGATTCTTACCGCCATTTTCATTAGCTGCTCTTGGTAAAGGGGGATGCCCCCAGTGTAAGACAACTCTTCATCGAAAAAGGAATGAACACTTTGAAACTCCCCAGAAGAAACATAATTGGTATAATTATCAAGGAAGTCTAATGCCCCTGGCCTTGCTATAGCAACGACAGCACTAAGATCTTCAATGTTGTTTGGCTGTATCTGCTTGCAGACCTTAAAATTAGTATGGGCCTCGATTTGAAAAAGGCCGTGAGGCAATAGGTCTTCAGTAAATGGTAAATAAGAATTAGGATCTTCTATTGGTATGTCGGAAGGATTTAAGCCTATTCTTTTACAACAATTATGAACCACACTCAAGGTTCTTAAGCCCAATATGTCAAACTTAACCATGAGTTCCGCAACCCAATTCATATCATAGGCAGTAACAAGTGCTCCGTCATTACTTTTCTGGAGTGGACAAATGTTTAAAATGTCTTGAGAACATATGGCTATACCAGAGGGGTGAATCCCTGAATTTTTATTCAGACCTTCTATTTTTTTTGCAATAGCGATACATCTAGGATTTGATTCAGACCAGTCCCTAAATTTTTCACTCTCTTCAATAGAGTCAGAGATGGAAGATACCTTTCCGAAATTTTTTGGTATCAAAGCGGTAACGGCATTAATGTCTATTTCTGAAAAATTAGAGACTATTTTTCCGCACTCCCTAATACAAAGCTTACTGCTTAGGGTATTTAGTGTTAAAATTTTTGCAGTTCTTGAGGGGTGCTTTTCTTCAATATATTTTATAACCTTCTCTCTATGTTCATATGCAATATCATTATCAATATCAGCCAATAGACCTCCATCTAGATAGACTTCTCCGTTTTTATGTATTTTTTTTGCCCTACTGGCAGAAACGAACCTCTCAAAGAAAAGCTCATATTTTATTGGGTCAACTTTCGTAACGCCAATAGCATAAAGAACTAGTGACCCTGCTGCAGAGCCCCTTCCGGGGCCAGTCGGGATACCGCTTTCGTGGCAAAATCTAAGTATGTCCCAGTTTAATAAAATATAATCAACGAAACCTAAGTCTTTTAATATCTTAAGTTCTTCCTTGATTCTAATATTGTAATCTTGTTTGTTGTTTAATTTATGTATGCCTTTTTCCTTTAGTCCGCTAATACATAGATTCTTTAAGAAAATATAATTACTACTATTTGGATCCAGATTTAGGGATTCATAATACTTGCTTTCAATATTAATCTCGGGAAGTGTTACCCCTGGGGGGACACAATCAGAGTAACCTTTGAAATTTTTTAGGAATTTTGCTGGAGATTTCTTTGGCATAATCTTTTATGTATATCGTCAATGTCTTGGCATACGGAGAAAAAATCCTCAGGATGATTCTTCCAGTAGCTATCGCTTTTAGATAAAATAAATTTTAGTAAAACAAAAAAATCAGACTTAACTTTATCAATATTTATATCTCTATTTTCCATAGCATTTTCTTGAGTAGTTCATAATTTTGTGTTATATCATACAAAGCATCATGTAGTTTTTTGGGGTCAAAATCTATGTCGTTAGCCGAACAGCAGGCGCCGAGATTAAGTTTAACACCTCTTTGGCGGTAGCTATTAAACTTCATTTGCCAACAAAAGAAATCTTGATCTTTATTGTATGAGGATTCTTTATGTATAGCCTTGGCTAAACAAAGGGTGTCCATGCTTCTCTCTAGGTAAGAGTAATCACTCTTTTTTCCGAGGCATTTTCTGAAAATATTATGAATGTAAATGTCAAATCCAAAAATATTGTGACCTACAGGAATGTATTCTTTGTCATACAAAAGTCTTTCGAAATGCTCTAATACAAACTCTGCTGGCTGTGCTCTATCTTTATATTTTTTATCCGAGAAACCTGTAATCTTTTTAGCATCCTTGGAAATCTTTAGGTCATCCCAATAGATGTAGTAATCATGCTTTTCTAGCACTTTGTTTCCCTGACATGTTAGGAATGCAAGCTGCCAAGGCTTATTGTCTTTTGAGGCTAAATTTAAGTTACAAGTTTCAAAGTCAAAAACAAGATATTTCTGCTTATTATTAAATATAAGTAAGTCTTCGTTCATGATTCCTTATATTAGTTTTCGTCATATATGACATTGCCATCCTTGAATGCCTCTAGGTCTTTGCCCCCAGCATAAGAAATTGAACTTTGTAGGTCTTGTTTAATCTCAACTAATTTTTGGCTAACTGTCATGTTGTTGCACGGAATATTGGTTAGCTTGCCCTCGATATTATTATTGTGGCCTTTGTTTTCTGCACTAGCAGAGCCAAAATAAGCTTTATGTGTTACGTTGTCTATGGTGCTGCAAGCAGCTGGGCTATCACTACAAGAGGCAAACATGCCGCCAGCCATAACCATTGTAGCGCCAGCTACAAGTGCCTTGGCGATATCTCCGTTGTGCTTAATTCCTCCGTCTGCTATAATAGGTATTGGGCCATGAGGGTCTTCCTCCCAAGAGGGCCCATATAAATTGCTGCAAAGTTTAACGCAGCTAAACATTGGCATAGTGAAGCCGGTTTTGTATTTGGTTGTACATGGAGACCCTTGGCCTATGCCAACTTTCACTGCATCTGCACCCCATTCGTGTAAATCTCTAACGGCGGTAGCCGTGCAAACATTACCTGCAATTATTTTAGTGCTAGGCATGTATTTTTTAATGCACTCAATCGCTATCTTCATCCTTTCGCAGTGGCCATGGGCGATGTCAATCGTAATATAGTCGACCCTTTGCTTATATTTGGAGAGTGCAACTATATCTTTTTTGTCATTTATTTTTATCCCCATGCTAACGGAAATGACACTCCAGTTTTCCTGATTCATTTGAGAGACTACTTCTCTAAGGCTTTTGCCGAACCTGTGCATGATGTAAAAATAGCCATCTTCACTTAAGGTTCTGGCTAAATCCATATCTATGACAGACTGCATATTTGCAGGAGTAATTGGTAGCATAAATTTCGTGCCCAAAAACTCAACACTCGTATCAGCATCAACCCTACTGTAGAGCTCGCTATAGTTAGGTATTAAATCTATATCTGAATATTTTAGGTTTCGCATTTTTGTAAGTAGCTTTCAAATGAAAATTCATCACTGCTCATATGGTCGAGATTTGGCTTCTCTAGGGAGGATTTGAAACCTCCATAAGAACCTCTTGAGCAAATTAGTTTATAGGAGACAAAAGCATCAAAGTCTTTTTTGTTTTTATAGTAAATGCTGTGTGTGTTCTGTGTTTCAAAATCATTGCTATCTGCATAAGACACCACAGATCTTTTAAGAAAATCGTCATAAGGCAAACCCTTTTCTTCTATAAAAAATACAGGAGAAAATTCTGAAAAACTAGGAGAGAAAATATCAAAAGTAAAAAGATTTTTAAATATAAAGGAATCGTAAAAAGGGATTGTCATTGAGAGGTGGTCTTGGTCCCAGTATTTTTTGATTAAATCAAGATCTCCAATACCGTTATGGTCACAGTGGATTTCAGTATAAATCTTATATAGAATTTGGCAGCCAGTAGATGATTTTGAGAATATATTAATCTTGTGGAAGGGGATATTTTTTTCACCCTCCTCAATATTAGATAAATTGTTGCAAATGTTTAGAGAAATGCCAAATATTAAATTAATGTCACTTTTTTCACAAGCAGATCTAGCTTCAAGGAAGCCCACAAATGAGTCCTCCACTAAGAAAAGATCATTAATTTCATTATCTATAGCTATATCAATTACAGAGTCTGGACCTGATTCGGTTGACCCCCCTTCTGGAGCTAAGGACAATATGGACTTGCCTATTGAGTAGTGTGTCTTAAATATCGGGATTATCACACACGAAGTGTATCATTTTATCCCTTAAATGTCAAGTCATTTATTGGATCTTTCGATGAAATGTTCAGCAATTCCACCTTCATCAATATACTCTTGTAATTCTTCTAGTAACTTTCCTCTGATTTCTTTAACATCTGCAGGTAGCTCTTCTTCTTTGTTCGCAGAATAAGACATTGTAGCTGCTATAAGCAATAATATGGCCAAAGGGTCGAAAACCACAATTAATATAACAATAACTATCCTTATGGCCTCACTGATGTCTACATTCATTCCGCCCCAGTCTTGAAGCACTCCTGCAATATATTTTACAGGGCCTATTTCTACCTCCAGAGCTCTAAGCTTTGAGCCAAATTCAAATTTTTCAGCCTCCAACGAGTCTATTTTATTATAAGAAAGCTCTATTGTTGATCTAATTTCATCAATTTCTGAAGAGTTGTTTAGGTTTAGTGTCTCATCATTTTTTAAGTTGATAGAATCTATTTGCTCCCTTGTTTTGGATATACTTTCGTCTGTTTGCCTAATTAAGGACTCTATGTTAGACTCTACATCCAGTTTTCTTTCTGCGAGCTTGCTTCGCTCATCTTTTTGAGAGCTCAAAAGTTCTTTGTATTTTTTATTGCTGGCAAATATTCCAGATTCTTTTGAATCCTCTAATATTTTATCAAGTTCTGACAGTCTCGAGTCGTAAGAGGCTATTAATTCTTTATTCCTTTCAATGGAAACCTCCGACTCCTCTTTGATTTTAGAGATTCTGTCTTCTAGCCTAGTAATAACCGAATCATTGTTGCTATTAGAAGAGTTTTTGTTTTCTGTTAAGGATAATATCTCTCCTTCTTTTCGCTTGATGAAGTCTTGCTCTCTTGAAATTTTAGATTCAATCTGAGATATAATGGCATTCTCTTTTTCTATGGAAGCTCCATGCTCAACATGAGATCTAGACAAGAAACCAAATATACCCATGCTCGTTATACCTGTTAATATAACAACAGCAATCAATAGGTAATTCCTTATGAATTTAAATGCTGTGTGCCAGTTTTTGTGCAACCAAAAAGCAGCTATCAGTTTGCCGACCTCCAAGACACTGCCCATTATTATAATAGCTTCTTGAGAACCAGGAAACATTGTAGCAAGCCCAACTATACTGAAATAGGCGGCGGTTAATGATATAGATATGGCGGATAGGAAAATTAATAATGGAAAAAACATGTTAAAAGCTATCGTTTTCAAGGTTAAAATCACCTGTAATTTTTTTTTGACAAGACTCAGATGGAACAATAAAGCGGACAAGTATAAATGCCTTTCCGAATTTCTTTATAGATTTAAGGCTATAACCATAATTATGCAAAAATCTAGAAAGCTCACATAAATATTTTGAATTTATGTAGCATATGATCATGACGGGGTTTCCGTCAGAGCAGACATCTTGAGAGAACAAGACGTCTTCGCTATATTCGTAACATATACTTTCTACTGCTGTAGTCATTCATAATGAATGTACACAGTAAATTACAAAAAATCATCTATTTCTGAAATGTCTTTATTCCATCGGGGGCAACCATCGTAAGTTACTTCTGATAAAGATTCCCCTTCTTTCAAGGATAGTGTATCGAGTGATGGATCATCCTTAAAGAAGGATTTTATGACAGAGCCAACGGCATCTTTGAGGACCACATATTCAATAGGCTTTCTGTAGGGGCAAATATAGGCCACTACGGGGTTGCCATCAGGGCCAATTAGGGGCTTCCCTTTAGATATTTTAAAGCCATCTTTTCCGCACATTAGTGGCCCTCCAAAGGTTCCGTCCTTGGGGTAGCCCTGGTCTGCTGCAAAATTTGAAACGGCATATTCTTCTGTGAAGTTATTTAAATAATTCTGAACTAAGGTTAATTGAAGCTCAAGGCCCTCTAGCTCTTCGGGGCTAATGTCTTTCATCTTTATAGTTCCAGAAGAATTTAAGTCAAATTTTAAAAATAAAAATTCAACTTGTCTTTTTTTGAAATTAGGAAAAAGTTTCTTTACTGCAAGAGTGTAAATTAGGTCCTGTAAATTATCAGTGATATCTTTACCCTTAAAAACCGATTTACTGCTTTTGAAGTCACGAATAACTGCTAAGTCTTTATCCTTATATAGGAAAAGCTTATCAATAAAACCACGAACTCTATATAGCTTCCCCATTTCATCAACAGTAATGTCAAAAGACTGCTCAGAAATTGATTCATCAGGCTCACCCTCCCTGTTTCCAAAGAAATCGAAGTGAAGACCGGCTAGTGTCATATTGTTAATCAATGAAAGGTTTTCTTCATCATTTACATTAAGCTTTTTTGCATGATATGATACCAGTCTCTTGATGGGTTCACAAAGAAATATGTTGTCCTTTAGGATTATCTCATCATATATTTCCCTATGCCTTTCATCCCCTAGAAGTTCAAAAATAAGGTGGCATATCCACCCTCTACTTGCTCCGTCATTACTTCTGTCGGGAACCTTTAGGTGGTAGGTGGCCCAATAACTCCAGGAACAACTTTGTGCTTTTTTTATCTTACTGGCGGAAAGGGCTTTCATTTTAATTTTATATATGTTTTAGGAATAGATGACTCACTAATATTTCCACTGGATACATAGTCAGAAATAAGGTCATTATACATGGAGGAACAATCAACAAAGTCAAGAGATAGGGAATTCAACCATGAGTCTATTTCGGTGTTCGACATATCTCCGAAATCATTTTTAGTCGGAAGGGAAATACAAACCTTTCCTTTGTCGAAGTGCTTTATTAGTTTTAAGTAGGACTTTAGTGCTCCAATTTCACCTCTATTTTCAGGCTTATCTAAATCGTTATTAAATGATAAGAAGATTTTATTAGGGTTAATGCCCATTAGGAAGCATAAAAGTGCTGAAGATACAGAGGTTCCAAAGCAAACTATCACATTGTAAACACCAGACTCCCTAAGGTTTAGCATATCACCTATGCTTTCAACTAAAATAACAAAACCTTTTTCCCTTATGCTCTCTTCGGTTCGACTAACCCCTTCATATTCAACATAATAAGGATAGATCCAGCTAGTCTTAGCCCCAGAATGTTTCCATTTTGGCTGTTTTTTTCCAGTCATATCTCTTCCGGAAAACCCATGTATTAGGCGGTCTTTATTGTATATAGGAAAGACAAACCTTTGGTACATTGACCCCTGTGTAGCCAATCCTCCTTTTAATTCACGAAGAGTATCTTCTGAGATTCCCCTTTCACTATAAAATGAATAGTGAGGGAGGAGCCTAGATAAAGAAGACTCTGGATATATCTTTTCATGCTTGGTTTTAGTGGCCTGACTATGAGACGAACGAGAGGGTGAATCTTTTCCTATGAATTTGGAAATATCTTCTTCGTCGTTAGATTTTATTGTTGCTGAGACTAAAGCCTTAAAGGGTAGTGCATTTGAGTTTTTAACAAAATCTATCCATGTGCCGGTGTCCTTGTATATACATAGGGCTGTAGGGTTGTTGCCTCCTCTGTATAGGGCAGAAGTCCTCCAGTGATTACCACAATCAACTAGTTTATAGCCAAGCTCAATTAGCGAACCTTTAATTTTATCAGAATTCATAATAAATCAAGGGTATTATTTTCACCTATATCATTAAGTGTTGCGGAGGTTGTGGAATCTATGAAGTCGTTTAAGTCTCCACACTCAGTTATCATAAAATTTTCAAAATTTAAATTTATAAAATTTCTCTTAAGCTCGCCATCTTCAGTTCTGACTGGCTGTATGGCTCTATGGACATTGTCTCCGAGGTGCCTGTATTTGAAGCATGTTAATTTATGAGTGCCAAATCCTTCCTCTTCCGCAAGTTCATCCATTGTTTTTTGCCTAAGACTAAAAAGGTGTGAACTAAACTGTGTTATTCTATCAGACATTGACACTATGCTCTCATCTTCCACTAAGCTATCTGACCTCCTGTTGTTGGTTATTCCTGTCCTGTTACTTTGGACACTGGTCATTAAGGCGACATGGGGAGTCTTCTGCCCTTGGCTGTTTACGGTACAAAGATCCTTTTGAACAAGTTTCTTTAATTTATCTAACATTTCTCCAACTACTTGGTATTCTGGCTTATGCTTCATAGACTCAGATGTAGTTTTGATATAGTCATAGCAAAGTATCATTGGATTGCCCCTGCCTATGTTAGTATAGTAGAAATGCTTTACTTTCTGTATCATTTCATCAACAGTGATACCTCCCACATTGATATAATAGAATCTATAAGATTTCACCTTATCCCAAACTGCTCTAACTTTATTTACCACTTCATCTCCTGCTTGCCTCCATTGGCCAGTTTCAAGGAGTCTGATTGGAACACCAGACATAGATGCGCACTGCCTCATCAAAAGCTCTTCTTCACTCATCTCCCCATTATCTAGGTGTAGCACTGGCATTCCAGTTGATGAAGAAACCTTAATGCAGTAGTCCATTGTAAACTGTGTCTTGCCTACGCCGGTTCTGGCAACTATAACAGTGATATTACCTGGCCTGAGTAGTGACCCATAGCATTCCTGTAGAACTGGGTGTGGACCATCTGGGCCAAAACTTTCGATAGGATTATTTCCTATCGCCTCAACTACAGGCTCCATTATTTCAAATATATTGTTAACGGACTCCTCTGAATTTTCGTAAGAATTTATTTTGTTATTAAATGACTTATCAGCAAAAGAAATAATTTCCGAATATGGAGTAGAGGAATCTAAGGACTCCATATCTTTAGCTAATTTCTCAGCCATAGACTTGATACCCCTTCTTACTGAAAGTTTAGCTAACTCTTTTGAGGCCTGAAGAGCTGTCTTTTTAGGGGTTGACCTCATCTCAAGAGAGCTCAAGTAGTCAAATGGAGGTATGTTATCCTCGAAGGATATTCCCGATAATTTAATCCTCTCTGATAGTGTAGGAACTGTGATTACATTTCCTTGATCGTGCTCAGATTTTATAAAAGAATAAATTGTCTTATTTAAATCAGAAACAAAGTCGGCGGGAGAAATAAAGGGCGATATTTCTATATAAAAATCATGATTGTTTAGTATACCAGAAATAACCTCTTGCTCGAGTTCGTGAGAATGCATGTGTGAATAATAAATGTTTTAGCTAGAAAAGTCAAGCTAAAAATCGAGGTCACCAGAATTAGGATCCAATAGGTTTTCGTTTTCCTCTAGCTCTATTAAGTATTTTTCTAGAGATTTCCTTAGGCCCATTTCAACTATTTGATTTTGAGATTTAGTGAAAACAAGCGGTTTACCTGTTTGGTCAACCATGCACAAAATAAAGCCTTTGTTGTGCTCGGAGTCGCCGCTTAATTCAAAAATCTTCTCTAATAGTTTCTGCGGAACCTTAAAGTCCGAGAGTTCTTCTGGATTAAAATCAGTCACATTAATATTTACACATAGATTATAAGCAAACGCCAAAAGACTTAAATAATTCAACCGAAACTTTGTCGTCGGGGTAAACTTCAACAAGCTTAATCTTGTTTAATTTGCAAAACTCCTGCTTCTCGTTATCCCTCCTTATTTGACTTAAGAAAGTGGACTTGGATTTACCATGAAAATGAGGAGTATACTTTAAGTGCTGCCCTCCTTGGACTTCTACTGCGATATTTTTATTTGAGTTATAGAAATCAATTGAAAGTCTTGTGCCCGCAATGGGAAACTCTTCAAAGACAATATCATTAAACCAATAATCCTTTAAGAACTGCTTGCAGTTGTACTGCATCTTACTTCTGCTGGGAGCATCCCATTTTATTAAATATTTTTTAGGTTTGGAAACCCTTTTGGATGAGCCGATAAGTGTTTTAAATACCATGTTAAGTGTTCTCGATAATAAGATCCTTAAAGTGCTTAATGAGAAATTCTGTTAATTCTTTGTTGGATTCAAGTTCTTGATTGAGTTTATTTTCTCCCTGTATCTTCTCTGGAAACTCAAAATCATTGTCTTTCAAGATGTTTATAAAGTCGCTTTCAATTGTAATCCATGCTCCTTTTTTGTTTATATAGCCCCAGAGATAAAGCATATCTATTACCTCTTTCTCTACCCATATAGATGTGCCGCTCTTTCTGCCATATCTAATAGGGTACTCCAGCACATAGTTTGTTTTTTCATTTGGAGATTTTTTTACTGTCATCTTTGCGATGTGACCTAATATTTTATTTTTGGTTTGGTCAATAGGTTGAGAAGGGTTCTCTATGATCAAGTCCTTTTTAAACCTAGGTTCAAATTGTAAAATATAATTTGCGAAATGAAGTAATGCGTTGCCGCCTGTTGCAGTGGTTTGACGAACAGGGGCTTTGCTATATGGGTCTAGCTTGATGTCGGCCCTAACCTGTGATACAAATATTGCCATGTGACCCCTCTTGGCTAGAGCAATGCTCATCTTCTGCATAAACTTAGCTCCAAGTAAGGCTCCCCCTGCAACCTTGTGTGAATCCTCGAAGCCCTTCTTAAGGTCGTCTTTCATGATTAATCCATCAAGGGAGTCAAGTACAAAACAATACTTGCAACTATTGGGGTTCACGGCTATTAAAACCCTCATTAGGTCTAAAACGGTTTCGTATATGTTGCTCTCAAAAACAAAGCAATCTCCGTCCTTCCAGTCATCCTCTTTGTGGACAAAACTAATGCCGCTACGCTCTTTCATTTCTCTAGAGAGTCTACCCTCGGCTTTTATATATATCGCCCTAGAGTTGGGCATTTTAAGGAAGTTATGCATGAATTGCAAGGCTTGAGATGTTTTCCCTCCTTCATTTATTCCTACGAATCGATGAAGTCCGGGACCAAGCCCTCCGCCCATTTCGAAATCAACCTTTAAGCTTCCGCTTGAAACTATGTAGTCTATTTCTTCTTCGTAATTATAGTGGTGATCTTTATTTTGCTCTAAAAAACTTTTAAGTGCGGTATTTGTGTCGGGACTCATTGTCTTTATTATTTTAAAAAATCTCTAAGAGTTTTAGGCTTGAGGGGTAGTTCTACCTCGTCGGTAGTTATACTTTTAGAGAACTCAATGGTTTTAGGTTTCGGTATTTTATAAAAGAAGCGAAGGTATTTCTTTTTAAGCTCTGACGCATAATATCCTGATCTTAGGAGGTTAATTGTTTCAAACTTATCTGGGAATCTAGCCTTACTCCAGAAGGAAGCTGATGGATATTTTTTAAGCAACTCATTAAAGCATTTGATTTCTCTTGCCCAGAATGCTCTTTTGTTTTTAGCGGGAACGATAATCAAATTTTCAATAACTTGTTTCTTCTCGTTGTGCTTCACTGTAGAATCATAACACAGAAGCTAGAGAAAGTCAATAAGTTTTTACCTTCTTTTGCTCGGTATAGCATAAAATCCAACAACCATAAAACAAAGATCCATGAAGGACGAAAGTAAAAGTCCTCCAGTTAGCTTTACTACGGTCCAGTCTTTTCCGCCCATTATCCAACCAAGTAATCCCCAGCGCTGGCCTTCTCCATTTGGAACAATAACGTCATATGTTATCCCCGGATTATGTGCATAGTATATCATTAAGTAGCACATAGTAAAAGTTATAGACATGAACAAAACTCTTCTTGTTATTTTTACAAAAGGATCTTTCGCTTGCTCATTTTGGTTTTTAAAAATAGCATCCATCATTGATTGGTCTCTGGCTGCTAGCATTATTTGATCCTGCCTTTTTTGTTCAAGCCATGCATTAACTAAATTGCATACGAGCTTTATTCCAGCACCTAGGATAGTATTAAGTATAGGCCCCATAATAAATTATTACACCTGTTTATTGATAAATAGATCCAGGATCGTGTCTTTTTTATTTGTGGGAGCATAATGCCAAACCCAAGGATAGCTATTATGTATATTATCTATCTCTTCTTCCGATTTTAATATGCTTGACTCAAGATAGGCTATAGATTCATAGCTAAGCTCATCTGTTTTTATTTTTAAATCAGAAGCTATGCTTATAAGATTAACTGGCTTATTTTCTTTCTTAGCTTTTACGGCTTTTTCGAGCTTAGGGCGGCCCTCTTCGGATGATAGCTTATCTGGATGTGTTGCTACCGCTATTTTTCTGAATAAAGCCTTAAATTCTGTGCCAATATCATCGAGCTATTCCTCCTCTTGCTCTAGTTCGTCTAGGGGGTTTGGGATTTCGTTAGCCCTGCAGTAAGAAGATAATGCTTGGCAAAATTCAGAAGAGGCAATAGTGTATATTGCCCTAGTCTCCTCAAGCTCAAGAGAAACTTCTCTTGACTTAACCCTTAGCCTCCTTATTAGGGAGGACTTAAAGTCAGACACAGCTTAACTAGCCTCTGCTACCTCTTCCGTACCCTCTGTGGATTCGCTAGAAGCTTCAGGGGTTCCGTCAGAGGATTTAGAATTCTCTATAGCTTCATTAATTTTTGATAGAGTCTCAGAAAGCTCTTCTTCTGACATTACAGATACACGCTCTTTAGCCATTTTCATGCTATAAGCTCTTGTCGCTTCCATGATGCCGTTAATGTTTAAGCTATTAAGAATGCCGTTGGCAATAACTTCGGTTACTTGATTTTTATCTTGTTCGTCCATAAGAAAAATATTATACCATAAAAACTAATAAAATTCAACAATAAATTTTAGAAAAATCAATGCATTCTACTTTGGCCCTGTTTAAAAGCTCTATCCCTAGGGTGTTTTTATATACATTGTTAAACACAACCCTATTAATGCCGGATTGAATAATAAGTTTTGAGCATTCAACACAAGGGGATATTGTGATATACATAGTTGCATTGTCGCTAGACTGTGTAGACTTGCAAAGCTTGGTAATAGCATTACTTTCTGCATGTAAAACCTCAGGCTTAGTTATTAATGTCTTATTGAAGGGGTCTTCAAATTCACAGTCATTATCAAAGCCAGAGGGGGTGCCGTTATACCCGTCAGATATTATTGCTCCATCTTTCACTATAAGGCAGCCAACCTTTTTCCGCCTAGCTTTCGATAGTGAAGACCATACCTCAGCTATATTAAGGTATGTTTTGTCTAAGTCAAACTGAGAGGGCATTAAAAGTCATCTTCAAGAGAGCCGCTCTGTTGGTACTCCCTGACTCTCCTTTCAAAGAAATTGCCCATAGCTTGAACATCAACAACCTCTCCTAGCCAAGGAAATGGGTTGGTGTCGCTAGGAAACCTAAAGTCAAGACCTATAGCTTCCAGTCTTCTATTGCCGATATAGTGCATGTAATCGACGAACATATCCGCGTTAAGGCCAAGTATACCTGTAGGTAATACATCATTGGCATAGGCGATTTCTAGGCTTACGGCTTTTTTTATGTGCTCAACAAACTCTTCTTTTATGGGTCTTGTCCATATAGAAGGATTCTGTTCAATCAATGTATTAATTAAATAAATACCAAAAGATATATGAGAGCTTTCATCTCTTAAGGTATATTTTATCTGATCGGATATTCCTTGTAATTTGTTTTGTCTGCCAAGGGCTAGAAGCATGGCGAAACCGCTAAAGAAAAAGGTTCCTTCGCACACTACATAGTAAGTAAGTAGGTTTCTTAATATTTCCTGCTTGCCCTCCTTGCTGTGTGGCTTGAAATCTTGCCTGCTAATGTCGTCCGTTATGCTAATTAAGAAGTCATCTTTAGCCTTGATGCTCGGAATGCTCTCATAGGCAGTAAATACCTCATCTATGTCAAGATCTAAGCTATCACATATATATACTATCGTGAGATTGTGAAGACTTTCTTCAAATGCTTGACGCAAAATGTACTGGCGGCACTCAGCATCAGTAATATATTTAAAGGCAGAAAGCAAAAGATTATTACCAACCAAAGACTCACTTCCAGCAAAAAATCCAAGACAGCGTTTAACAAGTAATTTTTCATCATCTGTAATCTCATTATTTTTCCATTGCTTAATGTCAGATTGCATGCTTATCTCTGTCGGCATCCAGTTATTTGCACAACTCTTTAGGAATAAATCCCAGGCAAACTTATGTTTATGCGGAAGGATTCTATTGACGCCAGCAATGTTTTTAGTTAATAATTATCCAGTTTTATCTTCACTCATAATTAATTTCCATTAATGATATAACGAAATATACTAAAAGTCAAGATCAATCTTTATCTCTAGAAAATAAAATGCAAAAAAATACAAATAAGAACACGAGACTTATTATGAATAGGAAAGAATATGCAGGTGAATAAACTTCCTCTGTCTTTATGCCGTCAAAATACGCTATAGATTAATTTAAGTCTATAACTAAGTCATTATTAGTATCCGCTTTTTGAAAGGATACCTCATGACACTCCTCTGGTGTAGCCGAAGAGTTGGGCCCCTTATCGTTAAACCTAATCGTGGAGCAACCAAAAAGAAATAAAAATATAAATAAAAACTTCATTGTTAATTAAAAAATGAAAATAAAGTTGCGACACCTATAATAATAATTAGGTACATGACACATAAGGCCACCCACCAAAGAAAATAAAGCAGAAGGGTATATATTTTTTTCACTTGAATTAGTATGTATTTTCGATTCTATCTCAGTGACTTTATGCATTTTATTATATGATCAAAGTTATTGTAATTAATTCTATCTATATTTAGATTACACTTGTTTCGGCCTATAGTATAGCCTGATTCGTCCTCGCCGTCAGTAATAAGGTAAGATATGAAGTCGTGGGCCCCGTGATTTTTAAGCCAATTCCAGTATGCTGTTCTGGTTCCTTTTTTGCAGGATAATAGCACGTCATCAAAAACAAAGACGCTACCATAAAGAGTGATATCCCTAAAGCATGTAATGTTACTAGGGGGCTCGCATAAAAAGGCGCTTATTATGAGTTTCACTTGTCACTAGTATCATGTTTAAATTTTTTGTCCCAGTCTATGTTGCCGTCTTTATCTATATAGGGGGGCTCTGGTATGTCTATAGAACTATCGGTCATAAATGAATATGCACAGAGTCCAAGTATTAATGTGAGCATAATGAAAAAAACTATCCATGTGACTTTTGGTGTTAACCATGTATCATCCTTTGGCTCAGGGTCTGGCTCAGGGTCTGGCTCAGGGTCTGGCTCAGGGTCTGGCTCAGGGTCTGGCTCGGGATCTGGCTCAGGGTCTGGCTCGGGATCTGGCTCAGGGTCTGGCTCGGGATCTGGCTCA
>MDTA01174217.1_pt1 | contig 23149 bp, 23 predicted proteins | sample 811151 | NCBI WGS metagenome assembly MDTA01 (sample SAMN05326648, study PRJNA326480) | marine metagenome | isolation source: seawater | place: Indian Ocean: South | collected 2010
TATAAACGATAAGATTTATATATTTTTAAAAAATTCTTATGTTTTAAAATTTGAATTAGCTGGTAAAATTAAAGAAATTGTCAAGTTACCAAACAGAATAAATACTTTTCCAATAATTATAAATAATTCAATATTATATCTCGATCAAAAAAATAAAATTTCAGTAGTGAACTAACTATTAGATTTGCCGCTAAGTAACGATAATTGTTTCACGCCTAAACCCCTTAGATTATCTGTTGGATTTATAGGATATTCCCCTGTGAAATAATGATCACTAAACTGAGGGTATGAATTATTTCTTTTAGATCCAGATAAAGCATTATAGAGACCATCCAAAGTCAAAAATTTAAGAGATTTTGCTCTTATATAATCAGTCATTTCCTTTAAACTTTTCTCATAGGCAAGAAGCTCTTTTTTTGTGGGCATATCTACACCGTAGAAGTCAGGATATTTAATTTCTGGACAAGCAATTCTGACGTGTACCTCTTTAGCACCACTTTCATATAACATTTTTACGATTTTTAGACATGTTGTTCCACGCACTAAGGAGTCGTCAATTAAAATTATTGATTTATCTTTAACTATTGATTTTGTTGAACTTAATTTTAATTTTACTCCCAAACTTCTAATATTTTGAGTTGGTTCAATAAAAGTTCTTCCAACATAATGATTTCTTATTAAGCCTAATTCAAAAGTTTTTTTTGATTGTTCTGCAAAACCTAACGCAGCTGGAACTCCTGAATCAGGCACAGGAACGACCATGTCTGCTTCTAAGTCTGCTTCTTTAGCAAGCTCTCTTCCTAAACTTTTTCTATATTCATATGCACATTTATTTCCTATCAAGCTGTCTGGCCTTGCAAAATATATATATTCAAATACACAAGGTCTCGCTTTTTGAGGCGGGAATGGCTTAATACTCTCAAGTCTTTTATTTTCGATGATAACTATTTCTCCATTTTCCACCTCTCTTACGAATGAGGCACCCACGATATCAAGAGCACAAGTTTCAGATGCAAAAATATAAGAATTTTTCAATTTTCCGATCACCATTGGTCGTATACCAAAAGGATCCCGAACACCAACAAGTTTTTTATTTGTCATTAAAATTAATGAATAACCTCCTTGTATTTGAAAAAGAGCCTCAATTAATTTATCTAAAAACCTTTCTCTTTTTGATTTTGCAATTAATTGAACTATTGTCTCAGTGTCGCTAGTAGTTCTAAAAATTGCTCCTTCTTTAACAAGCGACTCTCTTAAAAGAAGAGCATTAGTAAGATTCCCATTATGAGCAATACTTAAACCTCCCATATGCAAATCTGCAAAAAACGGTTGAATATTTCTTAAAGATGTTTCCCCTGTAGTTGAATACCTATTATGTCCGATAGCAAAATTTCCAGGCAGTCTTTTTATAATTTCCGGGTTTGTGAAATGATCTCCAACTAATCCTTGTCTTTTTTCTGAGTGATAATTTTTGCCATCAAAAGAAACTATACCACACCCCTCTTGCCCTCTATGTTGAAGTGCATGCAGCCCTAATGCTACAAGTGCTGCTGCATCAGTATGATTAGATATTCCAAAAATACCACATTCTTCTCTAAGCTTATCAAGTTTAAATTTTTTCAATTTTCTCTTTCGTATCTTTTAAATCCTCATTTGATGGAAATTCTTCAACTAAAATATTACTTCCTTTAAAAATAAGATTAAAAGATAATGCTTTATCTGCAGATATACCCCAATTCTTATAAGGATAAAACCAATTTAGTATTGAAAATAAACATACACACATAATATATGCTTTAAAAAAACCAAATAAAAATCCAAAAGTTTTGTCAATCGACCCAACGCCCGTCCAGGTAACTGCTTTACTTAGTGCCTTTCCTACAACAATTAGCAAAAACAAAGTCAAAATAAATATTGTTACTCCTAGGCCAACATTGTTTATAAAATCCGATTCTATATAGTCTCTAACCGTAGGCTGTAATTTTGGCACTAAAATTATTGTCGACACTAAAGATAAAATCCATTTCATGAATGAAATTAGGCTTAGAGAAAATCCTTTTAAATAACATTGTATTGTTGAATAGATTGTAATTATGATTACCACAAAGTCAAAAAAATTTGTAAAACTGAATATTTGATTAAAAAATTCACTAATCATCAATCTTTAACTTTTTATATCGAAAGGTTTGTAGATGAGCAATAATTTTGGAAGCAAAGTTAATACCGAAATCATTGCTAATAACATTGCGATTCCAGTAAAAAAACCAAAATAAATTGTAGGAATAAAATTTGATAATATAAGTATAGAAAATCCGAAAACTATAGTTATTGAAGTATTCAATATTGCAATACCTACTGTTCTATGACATTTATCAATGGTTTTTTCATAGTTTTGAATTTTTTTAAATTCCTCTTTAAATCTGTAAATATAATGAATACTATTATCTACAGCTATTCCAATTGTAATAGCTGCTATAGTAATTGTCATCATGTCTAATGGAATATTTATCAAACCAATTATTCCAAGGATTAAAAAAGCTGCAATAAAATTTGGAACTATACCTATTAAAGATAACGTAAAATTTCTAAAAAGAATATAGAACATTGTAAAAATTCCAATCATAACTATTCCTAAGGTCAATATTTGGGATTTAAACAGGCTTTGTAGTAAGTTATTAAAAAGAATTAATACTCCAGTTAAATTATAATCATCTCTATTAAGACCAAGTTTTGAATTAAGATCATTATTAATTTTTTTAATTAAATCATTTCTTCGCAAATCTTTTAATGAGTCTCTAATTCTTACTGATATTCTAGCTTCATTGTTTTCTACTGAAATGTAAGGTGAAATAATTTCATTTTTTATTTCCTGCGGAATCTTGCTATATAAAACAGCTATTTCTAAGCTTTGCAGCTCTTTTTTGCTTAAGTCCTCTGCAACTCTCAAAATTGAGCCAAAAGATAGAACTTTTCCGATTTCCGGGAGAGAGTCTAAATAGTCATGCACTTTCAATATTTTGTCCATTTTATCTCTTGTAAACCAATATTTAGATTTATCATCGCTGCTGTCATTATCTTCCTCCCAATCGGAAAATTCGTCATCCTCTATTTCTTTTATTTTAGGTGATGGAAATTTTAAAATAATATTCAAAGGCGTCGTCCCACCTAATTTATCATCTATTTTTTTCATTCCTTTATAAATTTCAGTTTTCTTATCAAAATAATTTATGAAACTATTCTCCACCTCTAATTTTGAAATACCAATCACACTAGAAATGATTATTATTATTGTAAAACCGAAAACTAAAAAATTATATTTTTTTGCAATATTTCCAAGAAAAGAAGTTATAAAAGATTTTTCAGTATTTTTAATATAAATCTCATTATCTTTTGAAAATATATTTAATAAACTAGGCAAAAGAGTAAAAGTGATGAACAAAGAAACAAATAAACCAAAAGTCATCATCCATCCAAAATCTATTATTGGTTTGATCCCACTGAAAATTAAAGACATAAATGCACAAACAGTAGTCAATACAGTATAAAAAATTGGAAGTATCATTTTTTTACAAGTTTCTACTATAATCTTATCTTTAGACAATTCTGGAAATTCTGCTTTTAATTGTAAAAATCTTACTGTTAGGTGAATATTCATTGCCATATTCAAAATTAGAATTAAAGCAATAAAATTTGATGAAATTACAGTCACTTTCCAGCCAATCAATCCCAACAGACCAATCATTATAATTACAGAGGCTGTGCATCCTAATAAAGGCATAACAACCCATTTAATATTTCTGAAAATATAAAAAAGTGTTAAAATTATAAAAACTAAAACACCAAAACCAAAAACTACAATATCACTTTTTATAAAACCCATCATGTCATCGGCAATCATTGGTATACCACCTAGATGGATCTTAGCATTTTCGCCATACTTGTTAATTACATCTCGTATTTCTTCTATATTCTGATGGTTTCTAATATTATAAAGATTTTTGTATTGTTCGTACTCTTTTAAAAAATCCTTGTAATTTTTTTTTTCCTCTTCCGAAAGTCCAAAGTCAACAGATTGGTTATAAAATTTATCCTTTACTTTAATATATTCAATTAATCGTTCATCTCTCTTCAAATAAACTATAATCCCCGATGTTTTTCCATCCTCACTAATAACGTAATTTTTATAAATTGGACTATTTAAAATTTCATCAAAACCCCTTTTTCTATCAATTTTTGGGTAAGCTAAAGTTTTATAATTTTTTAACCTATCCATTAAATTTTCATCAGTACTTTTTAACAATGGTACATCTATAAGTGTTATGACACTTTCTACCCAAGTTAATTTTTCAATTTTAGATTTTAATAATTGCAGATTCAGTAATGTTTCTTTTTCTATAAAACTTGACACAGGAGTATAAGTAAGGAATAAAAAATCTTTAGATCTATATCTTTCGTTTATTTCTCTCAAATATTTAAGGTCTTTATCACCCTCTAAAAGAAGGGCATCAGAAGATGCATCCAAATTAAAATTTTTAGCTTGATATAACGAATATAAAATCGTTATTAATAATATAGATAAAGTAACCTTTGGAAAATCAATAATAAATTTTTTATAAATATAAGACCACATTAGGAATATTCAGATATAACGTAATTTATTTATAACTAAAGAAAAAATTAGGTCTAATTTTTACTTAAATCTTTAAATTTTGTATAAATACCCTCAAACTCAACTTTAATCGTACCAGTCGGGCCATGTCTTTGTTTTCCGAGTATTATATCAGCTAAACCATTAACGTCATTCATTTTAGACTGCCATTCGGCATGTTCAATTGATCCAAGTTTTGGCTGTTTTCTCTCTAAATAATATGCTTCTCGATAAACAAACATTACTACATCTGCATCTTGCTCTATAGACCCAGACTCTCTAAGATCAGCTAACTGAGGCTGTTTATCATCTCTTTGTTCAACTGCCCTTGATAATTGTGATAGTGCTAAAACTGGAACTGAAAGCTCTTTTGCTAAAGCTTTTAAACCTTGAGTGATTTCTGATATTTCTTGAACTCTTCCATCATTTTTATTTGAACTAGATCTCATCAATTGAATATAATCCACTACTATCAAACTTAAACCAAATAGTCGTTTTATTCTTCTAGCTCTATTACTCAAAGTTGCAATAGTAATTGCAGGGGTTTCATCAATATATAGTGGTAAATTATAAATATTTCTTGAGGTTTCTATGTATCTATTTATTTCCTCCTCAGAGACTTTACCCCTCCTAATATCATCAGATCTAATTTTTGCTTGTTCAGATAAAATTCTAGTTGATAATTGTTCAGATGACATCTCTAATGAGAAGAAAGCAACTGATGATTTATCCTGTTTTTTCAAAATATTATACGCAGCATTATATGCTATGTTTGTAGCTAGAGCAGTTTTACCCATCGATGGTCTGCCTGCAAGAATGATAAGATCAGATTTATGCAACCCCCCTAATTTTTCGTCTAAATCGCTCAAACCTGTGGGGACGCCAACTATTCCTTGGTCACTTTGCATTGCCATTGTAGCCATTTCAATAGTTTGATCTAAAGCTTTATTAAACTGAATAAAAGATTGTGAAAAGCTTCCTCTCTCTGCTAAACTAAAAAGTGACTTTTCAGTATCTTCTATAATATTTTCCGCACTTTGTTCGTCATCACTTGCATTAAATGTATCAGTAGAAAGCTTATCTGAAATTAAAACTAATTCTCTTCTTAGATACATTTCATGAATAATTTTAGCATAGTCAATTGCTTGCTTAGCAGAACCAGAGAACCTTGTGAGCTTGACTAAATACTCTGTTCCACCCACTTCAGATAAAATATTATCCTTTTCGAAGTAATTCTTTAAAGTAATTGGATTTGCTATCATTCCTTTGTTATTTAAACTTTTTATTACTTCAAAAATTTTAATATGCGAAGGATCGTAAAAAATTTGTGATTTAATTAAATTAGAAATTTCATCTAATATATCATTATTAACTAATATTGAGCCTAGCAAAGCCTGTTCTGCTTCAATGTTTGACGGTTGTTTATTTTCTAATTTATTTTGTACTTTTTTGATTTCTTCCACAAAATTATAATATGCTCAGAGTGTTCTTAATAAAGGATAAAGTTACACACTTTTTTTAGAACTCTGTGGAAAAGTTATTTTGATTGAATTTTATTAATTTTTATTGAAATATTTGCTCTTACTTCAGAATGAAAATTAATTTCTGCTTTAAATGTCCCAATTTTATTAAGTTCCTCTTTTAATATAAGTTGAGAAGGACTTACTATTGCTTGAGCTTTTTCTTTAATCAAATTAGTAATTTCTTTTGGTTTAATCGAACCATAAAGTTCCCCATTTTCTTTACTTTCTTTAGTAAATATAAAAGTTTTGTTATTTACTATTTTCGCTATTTCTTTAAACTTATTTTTAACTTCAAAATTTTTTTTCTTTAATTCCTCCTTTTTATTATTAACAAATTCTTGGTTTTCTTTATTAAATCTTAATGCTTTACCTTTTTTAAGAAGAAAATTTCTGCCATACCCATTTTTAACATTTACTTTATCTCCAATACTCCCAAGATTTATAATATTTTCTAATAATATTAGTTCCATCAAATTAAACCTAGAATTTTAGCTTTTTTTATTTCACGTGTAAGTTTTTTCTGTTTATTAAAAGAAACTGAAGTAATTTTAGAGGAAACGATTTTGCCATTTTCAGAAACATATCTTTTTAATAAACTAATATTTTTATAGTCGATTACAGGAGCATTTTTAATTGATAAAGGGCATTTTTTTGAGAATCTGTTATCAGACTTTTGAAACAAACTTAACTTATTTAATGATCCAGAGTTTCTTTTTTGAAATTTTTTATTTTTCCTTTTCATGAAAATTAGTTTTCCTTCCCAAAAAATTCTTTTTTTATGTCTAATTTTTTGTACTTTACAGTCAAATATCTGATTATCTTACCATCAACTTTTATTTTTTTTTCAATGGCCTCTAAAGTTTTTTTATCACCTTCAAATTTAAAATGAATGTAGAACCCTTGTTTATAGTTTTTAATTTTTTTTGCTAAATTAAGGAGACCCCATTCTTCAATTTTCAATACTTTTCCTGACGATTTATTTATTAAATCATTGTATGAATCTCTTAAAGCTTTTAATTCCTTTTCAGCTAAATCTTGTTTAACAATAATTGTATTCTCGTAAAAAGCCATATTTAATGTTAATTATGTTTTTTTAATTATTTTCAAAAATTGGGTTATACTATAAAAAAAAATTATAGCAATAAAATAATTTTAAATATAATTGATAAAAATGAGTGCTTTATTATTTCCAGGTCAAGGTTCACAAATTGTTGGTATGGGAAGTGAATTTTTCAACCGTTTTAAAATTGTAAAAAAAATATTCAATCAAGCTGATGAAAAATTAAATTTTCCAATTTCGAAAATAATCCTCGAAGGGCCAGAAGATCAGCTACAATTAACTAAAAATACTCAACCAGCTATTCTTACTGTCAGTTACTCAATATTTAAAGTAATGGTAGAAGAATTTAATTTTGATCTAAGTGACATTAAATTTTTTGCTGGTCATTCCTTAGGAGAGTATAGCGCTTTAGTGTGCTCGAATTCACTTGAATTTAGTGACGCTGTTTTTCTATTGTATGAAAGAGGAAACTCCATGCAAGAGGCAGTCCCTGTTGGCAAAGGAGCAATGATTGCAGTTTTAGGAACAACAATTAATGAGATAGAAAAAATTATTCAAAATTTTCAGAGCAAATCAGGAGTATGTGAAATTGCTAATGATAACGCCGATGGTCAAGTAATTATTAGCGGAGACAGACAAAGTATTGAAAATTTTCAAATTCAATTAAAAGAAAAAAAAATAAAATCTATACCATTAAAAGTGAGCGCACCATTTCATTGTTCAATGATGAAACCTGCAGCTGATAATATGCTTGAGAAGATAAACAAAACATTATTTAAAAAACCTGTAGTGAAAATTGTAACTAATGTAAAAGCTTTACCAGAAGACAATCCGGAAAATATTAAAGATCTTCTTTTTAATCAAATTTGTAGTACTGTAAAATGGAGAGAAAGCTTAATAAATATATCAAAAGCAGGTATTAAAAATTTTATAGAAATAGGACCAGGAAAAGTTTTGACTGGTATGGTAAAAAGAACTATAAAAAATGCTAATTGCTATTCTATAAATTCAATTAATGACATTAAGAACTTAAAGAATGAATTTAAAAAATAAAAAAATCCTAATCACTGGAGCAACAGGAGGGATTGGAAACTGTCTTGTTGAAAAATTTAACAAATTAGAGGCAAAAATCGTTGCTACAGGAACTAATGAAGAAAAATTAAAAAAGCTTAAAGAAAAATATCCTAATATATTTACAGAAAGATTTAAACTTGACGAGCATGATAAAATTGAAAAATTTATCAATGATGTTTATGAAAAACTTGGAGGAATTGATATACTTGTAAATAATGCAGGGATTACCTTGGATAACTTATCAATTAGGCTTTCAGAAGAAAGTTGGAAGAAAGTAATAGATGTAAATTTAACATCTACATTTTTAACTTGTAAGTATAGTATAAAAAAAATGCTCAAAAACAAGTTTGGTAAAATAATTAATATAACATCGATAGTAGGACACACTGGAAATTTAGGTCAAGCTAATTATGCTGCTTCTAAAGCTGGTATCATCGCATTTTCAAAAAGTTTAGCAATAGAATATGCAAAAAAAAATATTAATATTAACTGTGTATCTCCAGGTTTTATAAAATCAGATATGACCGATAAGATTAGTGAAGAGTTTAAAAAAACCTTAATAGATAAAATACCATCTGGAACTTTGGGAACAGGTGAGGATGTATCTAATTGTGTAGCATTTTTAGCCTCGGATATGGCAAATTATATTAATGGTGAAACTATACATGTTAATGGAGGAATGTATATGGCTTGACAATTCTGCTTAATGATCTAATAAGAAATCATACACACGAAAGGAATTCATGTCAGACGATATTAAAAATAAAATAAAAAAGATTGTTGCAGATCATCTTGGTATAGAAGAAGAGAAAGTTACTGAGGAGGCTAGTTTTATTGATGATTTGGGCGCAGATAGTTTAGATACAGTAGAGCTTGTTATGGCTTTTGAAGAGGAATTTGGATCAGAAATTTCAGACAGTGAAGCTGAAAAAATACTTACAGTGGGTGATGCAATCAAATTTATAGAAAGTAAAACAAGTTAAAAATTTTTAAAATGCTGCATGATGGAGAAAATATCATGGTTATTTTATCGTCTCCATCTGGCGTTGGTAAGACAACCTTAACAAAAAAAATTCAACAAAAATACCAAAACTTCAAAATATCAGTTTCATATACTACAAGAAAAACAAGATCAAATGAGGTTCATGGTGTTGATTATTACTTTATTTCTAAAGAAAAGTTTGAAAAACTCATAAAAGAGAAAAAGTTTTATGAGCACGCAAAAATTTTTGAAAATTATTATGGAACATTAAAAAAATCTGTAGATGAAACTGTCAAGTCTAATGATATTTTGTTTGATATTGACTGGCAGGGAACTAAACAACTTTCAAAATTTAAAAATTTAAAACTAATTAAAATCTATCTTATCACAAACAAAGACGAATTAAAAACAAGGCTGATAAAAAGAAATCAAAATACAGATGAAGAGATAAAAAAAAGATTTAATTCATTTGATGAAGATATAAAACATTGGAGTGATTATGATTACATAATTATAAACAGTAATCTTGATAATTGTTTTAGACAAATTGAAAATATCATTAAAACAAATAAATCAAAATTTAATTTTTCTTTTCGTAATGCTCGGTAATTTTGTAATATATTTCTGGACTTAAATCGGATGGTCTGGCATTTAAATTTAAACCGACTATCTTATTTATTTGCTTGGAATTTAAAATTTTTTTAATATTTTTATTAATCATTTTACGTTTATTAGAAAATAAAATATTTGTAATTTTCTCAAGATTTGAAATATCTTTAAAATTCACTTGTGTTGCTCTAATTGGACGGAAATGCAGTAACGTTGATACCACTTTAGGCCTTGGCTTGAAACAATTAGCTGAAACATTAAATCTTTTAATAATTTTTAATCTTAAATTTGTTAAAATTGATAATCTACTATAACTCCGAGTTTTATACTTTCCTAAAATTTTTTCGGCTAATTCTTTTTGAAACATCAAAATTAAGTCACTGTAATTAGGAGGCCATTTTTCAAATTTGACTAGTTTTACTAGTATTTGTGAAGAAATGTTATAAGGAAGATTGCCAAAAATTATTGAGTTTTTTTGAACAAGATTTTCAATATTTAATTTTAGTATATCGGTATTTTTTGATTTAAGGATACCATTTTCTGAAAATTTAATTAATAAATCATTTAAAAGATTTCGATCTTTTTCTATTATAGTTAGTGATTTTGGTTTTCTTCTTAAAATTTCTTCAGTAAGAGCTCCGGTACCAGATCCTATTTCAATGATATTTCTATTTTTTATTTGTGCAAGATTTACAATCTTTTTTATTATATTTTTATCAATTAAAAAATTTTGACCTAGAGATTTTTTTGCTATTCTCATTTTCCAAAATGATTTAGAAAATTAATACAGTTGTATAAACTTAAAAAATTAGCTTTATTTTTACCTATTAAGTTAACAGCTGTTCCATGATCTGGAGAGGTTCTTATATACTTTAGTCCTAACGTTACATTAATAGCATCAAATTTAAAAATTGTTTTAAAAGGGGCTAGAACTTGATCATGATACATTCCAACAATCACATCATATTTTTTATAATCTATAAAAGCAGTATCGGAAACTAGAGGCCCAATAATATTGATATTATTTTTTTTTAACTTTTTAATTGCGGGTATAATCTTTTTAATTTCCTCTGAATTTTTCCTTAATTCAGCATTGTGAGGATTTAATCCCGTTAATCCTATTCTAGGTTCTTTTTTAAATTTTTTCTTATACCAATCATTTATAATTACAATTTTATTAAAAATTAAATTCAGACTTATTTTTTTTGACACCTCTTTATGATCAATATGTGTTGTTAAGGGACAAACTGCCAATTTTTTATTAAAAATAAGCATAACCACCTTATCTTTTGAGACACCACACTTATGAGCCAATAATTCTGTAACTCCAAGTTTACTATGTTTAAGCAGGTTCTTATCTATTGGACAATTAATAATACCCAAAACATCTTTACGTAAAGCAAGATTGTGAGCTAAATTTAGACTATTATTAATATATTTAGAAGCATCTTTTTTATCAATAATAAATGGGTTTTTGAATTTTAAGTCAACATCTAATATTTTTAATGAGTCATTATTTTTTTTTTTATAATTTAAATTATTTATTCTTTCAATAATAATTTTATATTTCAATTTTTTGAATTGCTTGATCAATAATTCTGTATTAGCAATTATATAAATTTTTTTTTTAATTGATTTATTTAACATTTTCCAACATTTAAAAATAATTTCAGTATTAATACTTTTAGGATCTCCTCCAAAAATTAAAATTTTTTTTCTCATCTATATTCAATTAAACTAGTATTTTTAAGTTTAGACAAATGGCTCTTCGAATAAAGATTAAAAAGTTCATTTTTTTTTTGTTCGATCAATTTTTTTTTCAATTGATTCATATTTACACTTTTTATGTCCGAAGATCTTACGTCGTTTAACTTTAAAAAAATTAAACTATCTTGTCTAATAATAGGCTCAGAAATCTGTCCAATTTTCATTTTCTTGATAATATTTAAAATTTGTTTTGAGAGAGATTTTGAACTTATCCATCCTAGATCACCCTTATTATTTGCTGATGAAGAAACGCTATATTTGACAGCAGCGGAACCAAAACCTTCTTTCTTAATCTTATCTTGTATATTTAAAATTTGATCCTTTTTTTCTAAATCATTTTCTAAAAATATTTCAATTTCAGAAATTTTGAATTCTATCATTTTTTTTTCATTATCAATTATTTTTTTTATATCTTTATCAATTAAATTTTCATCAATTTCAATTTTGTTTGAATAGATTAAATATATTAAATTTTGCCACTTTGTTTGAATTTCTACTTCTTTTAAAAAAAGCTCATAATCTAAATTGTTAATTTCAAATCTTGCCTTAAGTTCTGAAATATTATTCCCTGATATTGTATTTAAGTAAGAATTTATTCGTTCAGAATTTTTTTTAATTTTATATTTTTTAAGCTCAATCTTCTTTAATTTTTGCTGAATAAGGGACTCAACGGCTTGTGGTTTTAAATTGTTAATATTCTCTTGGTTTATAACATTCCCTGCTAAAGTTAACGAAGTAAGGATCTTATTTTTAATTTCATAACTCGTAATTATTTCATTCTCAACTTTTATTACTATCTCATTTCTTATTTTAGCATTTGTAGTTTGTATAAAGAGAAGACACATTATTAGAGTTATTATCGATGCAATTTTTTTTTTCATTGGCTAAAAGTTGGTGAGTCAATACTACCGAATGGCATTAAAGTAATTTTGAACATGATAGAGTTTTCTGGTTCTAGCTCAGAGTCTTTATAAAATTCTCTTCGGTAAACCAAACCTGCTTTTAAACAATCATTGATGTATTCGTAACTTAAATTATAAAATTCTGCTGAATTAGTAATTAAATCTCTTTTGGTCTCAAAAGAGAATATACCCTTATCTTTATCATTAAAGTCTATTTTTGTTGTGAAATAATCTTTGTTTCCGATATGTTTCTTTTCTTGAAGATAGTTAAAATCAAAATTTAAAGGACCATAATTAAGCTTTGCCCCAAACTCACTAAAATTTAAATCTTGGTAATTTTGATCTAAAGCATACTCGTACTCAAGTTTAAAATTATTAGAAAGTTTAAGGTCGGCAGACCCAACAAGATCAGAAAGTTTTTCATTAAGACTACTTTTATCTGGCATTTTGTTATTCTCCTTATCTCTAATAATTTGAGCTATCGAAAAATTAAATTCTTTCTCATTATTACTTACTACATTATAATCCAAACCTAATGCATTGCTAAAACCAGTTTCAAAATTGTTTATATTATCAAGTCTTTTTAAAGCGAAAGCATTACTCGTAGTCAATCGTGAGCCATCAATCTCATTTCTCATGCTACCAGGAGCGTATCTCATTAACATTTTAGGCTTCAACAAATGACTGTTTCCACCTACATTTTTTTTAAGACTAACACTTGAAAAAAGACCTATTGCACCAAATAATTCACTAGTTGGATCCTTCTTGAATTGATCAATGTTTTTTACTTCATAATTGATATTTTTAATATTTCCTAAAATTTTTGTATTTAAACCACTATTTAGGAATATTTCTTTTGATGTCCAGTCGATATCATTTACTAAAAATTTTGAGTGTTTATTTTCTTCGTAGTTATGTATTTTTAAATTAGTTTGTAAATCCAAACTTCCAAATTTATCGTCGTTAAATAAGTTTTTATCTATTGTTACTTCAGGAAGTATATACTCATACTTATCTGTATAGCTGTCTTTTAACGTTTCATAAACATTTGCATTAAATCCAAAAAAAAGATCGTCTTTTTCGTGAGTGAAACTGATATAGCTTTCCAAAGTATCTTTATTATAATCAACAAGAGATGATTTAATTTTATAGAGTTTTAAATATTTATCATTAGATACGTCTTGAATTGACATACTTAGACTATTATCCGACTCTGACTTTCCTTTAAAATTTTTAACAAATTTTGAGAAAAAATGTGACTTATCTCCAGCTTTTTTCGAAGAAGAAGTATTTTTATAACCCTCTGTATAACCAAAATCTACTAAAAAATTAGAGTATTTAAATGCTTGATGAAATTCTCCAAGAAATAGTGGATTCTCGTTAGCATAAATTTTACTAGTTAAAGAAAAATTTTTATCTTTATTTAAATCAAAAAAGTAAGGAATAGATATCCCAGTTCCAAGATTTTTAGAATCTGTTAGAGCCGGTGGTAAAAAACCAGATCGTCTTTCCACAGTAGGGTCAGGATGAGAAAGTTTTGGAAAGTAAAAAATTGGGATATCATAAATTTTAATAATTGCATTATCGTAATATACAGTTTTTTTTATATTATCATGTAACATTTTTGAAGATTGTATTGACCATGGTGGACATTTATCATTTTCTCTATAATCACAAATAGTAAAAATACTTTTATTAAATGAACTTTTTTTCTTACCTAATTTAACAGTGTTCGCAAAAACTCGAGGTTTATTCTTTTGATTTATTTTAAAACTTTCTTGATTAAGAAAAGCTTTTATATCAGTCCCTAAAATTTCTTTTTTTTTTGTATCTATATAAATTTGAGAAAACTCATAAGAATTTTTCAATTTATCTAATATTTTAACAGAGCCAACCGATTTAAATATATCTTCTTCAACTGAATATTCAAAGTTATTTAAAGTTATTAAATTTCCATCTGGATCTTGCACTGTTGTAATTTTTTTTGATCCTAAAATTTCTTTTTTATTATCCACAATTATATCATCTGCTTGTATAATATAATTTTCAGATGTAATAATTTTTGAAAAACCAATACTTTTAAATATTTCTTCCTTTTCATTATACTCAGCATAATCTGAATATATAATATTATTTTTTTCATCTTCTGCTTTGACATTATTTTTCAAAATCAATAGCCCAGTTTTTTTATTGTATTTCAAATATTGACTTTTGATTACCCTATTTTTTGATTTTACGACTACATCGTTTTCAAATATTGTGGTTATTTTATCTTTATCTATAGATATATTTTTTGCTTGGATTTGCAAAGAATCAGCAAATAATTTTGTTGAAAAAAATAAACTAATCAAAATAATTATAGTTTTACTTTTCATTAATTTGCAATACTCCAATAAAAGTAAATAAGCTAAGGGCGATTATCGGCGCCCAAATAGATAGTTCAAGAGGTATCCGATCCGTTTGACCTAAAGCTATTGACAGATCTTTAAAATAATAAACAAAGACGCTTATAATTAATCCCAAAATAATAAATTTAAAATTGTCTGATTTCTTTAAAGTGTTCATTGTTAAAATTGATGCGATACCAGTCATTAAAAATAGAAAAAAAGGCAGAGAGAGCATTGAGTGTAAACTTTGATTTAAAAACCGTTCATTATAGCCATTATTTAGAAGTCTGTTGTAATCTAAAATTAACTCTAATAAAGAAACAGTATCAGAGTTACTAAAAAGACTTGTTATTTTTTCATAATTATAAATTGAATTAATTTTATAAACAGGCATTTTCCTTCTTTCAAAAATTCCATTTTTTACTTCAAAAATTACTACTTCACTTAAATCCCAGTTATTAGTTTCAATATTTGCTTTTTTGGCAAAAATTTTTTCATAAAGATTATACTTTTCATTGAAATGAAAAATTTTTATATCCATAATGCTAAGTTTATCAATTTTCGCAGCGGTAATAACTCGGTCTCCATTATCTGTGCTTTCTTTAATCCAAAGACCATTATTGTTAAATGTTACCAAATGTTCAATGTCTCTTGCATATTGGGATTTCGTCTTTTCATAAAATTTTACCATTGAGGAAGTTATTGGATTTGCCACAATTAATATTACCCATCCTAAAAAAAAAGATGTAAAAGCTAAAATAAAAAATATTCTAAGATTCGAATAACCGTAAATTTTTAAAGTTAAAAGATCCTTACTGCCTCTTATTTGAAGCATAAACCACATACTTGAAATGAAAATTATAAAAGGCAAAAGTTTTATAATTATACTTGGAACAAAAATACTCGTTAACATAAGCGGTATGAGCAAACTTACTTCATTATTTTTAAAAAATTCTATTTCTTCAAAAAGATTTAAAACCATCCCAAAACAGTATGTAATTAAAACACACACCAAGAATGTTTTAAGAAAATTCTTCAGAAGATAATTAAATACTAAATTTTTCATATTTTAAAGTTTCTCTTGAAAATTTATAGTTTAATAAAAAATAAAAGAAAAAACATAAAACAACGGGTAAAATGATATAAAAAATTCTTAATATATAACTTAATCCAGTATATCGTATAAATAATTCAGTAAACAAAAGTATTATAAAACTATAAATAAATATCGAGATCTTATTTGAATATATTTTTTGGTTTTTTAAAAGTAAAAAAGAACATATCAAAGAAATTACCGGGATATAAAACGGTAAGATTATTCTTCTTATTAAGATTGGAAAAATTTCTTCATTTATACCTCTTTTACAAAATTTAGAAATAAATTTATCTGGCAAAAGGCAACTAACAAGTTCAAAAGTTGATGTTTCTTGCAACTTTGGTTGTTTAATTGTAGTCGTTGCTAATTCTCCTAAATCAATATTAAGCTGTTCAAATTTTAAAATCTCTGTTTCTTCATTTGACCCTTTTGTTGAAATAATTTGACCATTAAATAAAAACATTTTTCTTTCCTTTATTATACCTTTTTCAGCTACAACAGTTGTTTGTAATTCATCAGATATATTAGGAGATAAGTTTTTTAAATTTTTTCCTGTATCATGTAAAAATATATTTTTTATTTCATTATTTATTTTTTTTTCAACTATAAACGTGAATCCTTTGAACGAGTCACTAAATTGTTTTGTTTTAACTGTAGGTAAAAATGAGTTTAATTGGTCTTCACTTAACAACTGTCTTGATTTATTAAGAGCTGCCGGAGTTAAAAAAGCTGATAAAAATATATAAATAATTAAAACAAATACCGATGAAAAAAATAATAAATGAACTAATTGAATTTTTTTTACCCCTGAAGTCCACAAAATAATAAATTCACTATCTTCAATATGCTTTATTATGAAAATTACGAGAGATAATAGGAAGGCTAGGGGAATAAATTTTGGTACAATTCCAAAAAGGTTTAAAAAAGAATACTTAAAGTATGCTGTTACTGGATAGCCATTATCCACAATTAAATCTAAAAAATTTACCGCCCTTACAGTCAGAGCAATTATAGAAAGGCCGAAGACAATAACTAGAAATGTTTTAATAATTTCTAAAAAAAAATTTTGATAAATTTTGTTTTGAAGCATAGAAAATATCTATATAAATAATGCATCCGTAAATTAAATTCAACTAATGGTTTAACTATGATTAATTTTTCGTTGAAAACTTATACATTTCGACTTATATCACTGACACTAATAGGTTTTTAAATTATTATGACGGTAAAAATCGACTATTTAAAAAAAACATCAATAAATCGATCAGGAAATATGGTTCTATTTTCTGATGAAAAATTTGTAACAAATTCTTTTAAAAAATATCTGTCTAATTCTGAGTTTTTGTACATAAGTAACTTGCTAAAAAACGTAGATCAAAAAAAGAATTTATTGATTTTTGAATTAACTTCTAAAAGGAAAGTAGTTTTAATTTCTTTAAAAAAAGAAATAAAACTTTCGGATATTGAAAACTTAGGAGCTAAACTTTTTACAAAAATAAATCTTGATAAGAAAAATGAATATTTTCTATATTCAGATACTATAAAAAGTAAATATGAAAATTTTTTAAGTCATTTTTTACACGGATTAAAGTTAAAATCTTATGAGTTCAAAAAATATAAAACGAAAAAAAAAATAAAACAAACATTAATTAAAATCCTAGGAAAAAATAAGCCATCAGCAAAAACTCAATTAAAATTTAGAGCTTTGGAAGAAGGAACATTTTACGCAAGAGATTTAGTTTCTGAGCCTGGCAATGTTTTGCATCCAGATGAATATGCTAAACGATTAAATTTATTAAGGAAAGATGGTCTAAAAGTAAGGATATATAATGAGAAAGAACTTAAAAGGCTTGGTATGTTCGCTTTGTTGGGTGTAGGTCAAGGTAGCATAAGAGGCTCATACTTAGTTACTATGGAGTGGAATGGAACAAATAAAAATTCTAAGCCTTTAGCATTTGTAGGGAAGGGAGTTTGCTTTGACACTGGAGGTTACTCGCTCAAACCTGCAAGATTTATGGAGGATATGACTTATGATATGGCGGGTTCAGCGACTGTAGTTGGTCTAATGAAAAGTCTCGCAAAGAGAAAAGCAAGAGTGAATGCAGTTGGTGTTGTAGGACTTGTTGAAAACATGGTTAGTGGAAACGCTCAAAGACCTGGAGATATTGTGCGTTCTTTTAGTGGCAAAACTATTGAGGTTTTAAATACAGATGCGGAGGGAAGATTAGTTTTAGCTGATGCATTAACTTTTACTGAAAAAAAATTTAAACCAAAATTTATAATTGATTTAGCAACCTTAACAGGTGCAATTATAGTTTGTTTAGGTTCTGAATATGCAGGTTTATTTTCAAATGATGATAATCTATCAAATCAAATTTTTAAAGCAGGTGAAAAAGTTGAGGAAAAGGTATGGAGAATGCCGCTTCATAAAAATTATGATAAACTTATGAACTCCAAGAATGCAGATGTACAAAATATAAATTATGTTGGAGGGGCAGGCTCAACTACCGCTGCTCAGTTCTTACAAAGATTTATCATAAATAGAACTCCTTGGGCCCATTTAGATATTGCGGGAATGGCATTTTCAAAATATGGAGGAGCTTTAAATTCTGGTGGAGCAACAGGCTACGGTGTTAGATTATTGAATCAATTAGTTGAAGATAATTATGAATAATTTAGAACAAACACTATCTATTATCAAACCTGATGCAGTCGAGAGAAATCTTGTAGAGGAAATAAAAGATATTTTTAAAAGAAACGATTTAACTATTAAACAAGATAAAAAGATACATATTACAAAAGATGAAGCTGCAGAATTTTATAAAGTTCATCAATCGAAATCTTTTTATAATGATTTATGTTCATACTTATCTTCAGGACCAATAGTTGCAATGGTTTTAGAAGGAAAGAATGCTATCTCACTCAATAGAGAGCTTATGGGGTCTACTGACCCTAAAAACGCAAAGGAAAATACTATAAGAGGATTATACGGAATTTCGATCGATAAAAACTCTGTTCATGGTTCAGACTCTCCAGATAACGCTAAAAAAGAAATAGAATTTTTTTTTAAAGACTAACAATTTCTAAAAATTTTTATAATTGCCTCTGGATAAACTAGACGCTCAAGTTTTTGGGTTTTGATCATTAAAGTTTTTTCATTATCATATTTATTAATAAAGAAACTTCTTTGCACTATAATTTTTCCATGATCAAGTTTTTCATCTACATGATGAACAGTACAACCAGTTTTTTTTTCTCTATTTTTTAAAATTTTTGAATACGTATTTAATCCTTTAAATTTAGGTAATAAAGAGGGGTGTATATTAATTATTTTTTTTCTAAAGTTTATTAAAAAATTCTTAGACAATATTTTCATATAACCTGCTAGACAAATTATTGAAATCTTATAATTTTTTAAGAACTTTAGAATTTGATTTTCAAATCTTTTAGACTTTGTATTAATGATTAAATATGGAATTGAATTCTTCTTTGCGTACATAAGTCCTGGTGCATGAATTTTATCACAAATTATTAAATTAATTTTTATAGGGAAATTATAATCTCTAGATTTATTAATCAAATTTTTTAAATTTGAACCTTCACCAGAAATGAAAATACAAGCATTCCTTTTTACCATTTTAAATTTTTAATAATATTTACCCTCTTATTATTTTTTGAGATATATCCAATTTCATAAGGAATATATTTTTTTGAAAAATTATTTTTTATTTTTTTCACATTTTTTTTTGGAGCAATAATACAAAATCCAACCCCACAATTAAAAGTTTTCATCATTTCAGTGTCTGAGATACTATTTTTTTTTATCCACTTAAATATTTTATTTATTTTTACTTTTGAGAGATCAATATTAATGCTAAGTTTTCTTGGAACTGATCTTAATAAATTTTCAATTAATCCTCCGCCAGTAATATGAGCAGCTGCTGATATTAAATCTTTTTTTGTTAGTTGCAAAATTTCATTGGAATATATTTTGGTAGGCTTGAGCAATTGTTTTTTAAGAACATTATCAATCTTTTTATTAACGAGAATTTTTCTAACCAAAGAGTATCCGTTTGAATGAATTCCATTTGAAGGTATCGCTAATATTATGTCATTTTTTTTTACATTTTTTTTATCCAAAATTTTTTTTTTTGAGACAATACCTACACTAAATCCAGCAAGATCAAATTTATTTTTTCCGTATACTCCTGGCATTTCAGCGGTTTCGCCACCAATCAATTTACATTTTGATAATTTGCATCCTTTAAAAATTCCTTTTAAAATTTTTTTTGTTTTATCAAGTTCAAGCTTATTTACTGCAATATAATCTAAAAAAAATAATGGCTTAGCACCCTGAACAATCAAATCATTGATGCACATTGCTACTAAGTCTATCCCTATTGTGTCAAATTTTTTAAATTTATTTGCAAGCTCAATTTTTGTGCCAACTCCGTCTGTGCATGCTACTATTACAGGATCATCAATTTTATTTTTACTTATGTCGTAAAGTGAACCAAATCCACCAATAATTTCTTTTTTTTTACTATTATTCCTTTTTTTGACATTTTTTTTTGATATTTTTGCTATATGTTTTACTAATTTATTAGCCAATGAAATATCTACTCCGCTTTTTTTGTAACTATTTAGTGTTTTATTCATTAATAAAAGTGATATTCAACTTAAATGTGTAAATATAAATTTTTGTTCTTCATTTTAGTTATTTTTATTAAAACTGGAAATGTTTTATCTCAAGACAATATATTTAATGTTAATAATATAGAAATATTTAATAAATCAGGTAGTTCTAATGAAGATTTAACTAATAGCGCAATCAAAAGTGGTTATAACAAATTACTAAAAAAAATCTTACTAAGTGAAGACTATACAAAACTATCTGATTTAAATTTTTCAAAAATTAAAGAATTAGTGTCTTATTATCAGATTGCAACAACAGATGAGAGCGATAAAGAAAATATTGTTAATTTCAATATTCAATTTGATAAAAATAAATTTCATAAATTATTTTATAACAGAAATTTGTTATATTCAGAAATTCAGGAGAAAGAGCTTTATCTATTACCGATATTGGTAAAAGATGATCAAATATTTGTATATAATGATAATTATTTTTATACAAATTGGAATAAGGTTTACGAGTCAGATTTAATTGATTTCATATTACCAATTGAAACTATTGAAGTAATACAAAACTTAAACTTAAATAAAAATAATTTATATGAGATTGATTTAAAAGAAATATTTCAAGAATATAGTGGTAAAAATTTAGCCTTAATTTTAATTGAGGATATCAATCCGAGTCAAAAAAAAATTTATATTCAAACTTTAATTTCCGATAAAAATATCTATAAAAATATTAAAATTAAGCAATCTAACTTAAATAATGTAAATTATTCAAGGGAAATCGTAAAAAAAATAAGTGATGAACTTATAAATATTATTAAATCACAAAATCTTATCGATATAAGAACTCCATCTTTTTTAAATACTAAATTTGTTACAAATAATTTAAATAACTTAGTTGATTTAAAAGAAAGACTAAGCAATATAGATGCAATAGATGGTATTTTTGTTCAAGAGTTTAATAATAGATATATTCTTTTGAAAATCAAATATCTTGGAAAATTAGATAGAATTATTAAGAAATTAAAAGAGCAAAATATATTGCTGAGGTTTTCCGATGATCAATGGAGTTTTAAAATAATCTAAAATGGATCAATTGACTTTAAAATTTCCCTTTAAAAAAAAATATTTTGATCACGATTTTTACGTTTCAAGTAATAATTTTTCTGCTTATAAATTAATTGAAAGTTGGCCTAACTGGTCAGAAAAATGGCTTAATATATTTGGTGAGTCTGGCTCAGGCAAAACTCATTTGTCAAAAATACTTGAAAAAAAAATTGAAAGAGTATTAATTTTAGATGAAAGTCAAATTAATAATGAACTTATACAAAAACTTAACAATCTTGATTGTCTGATAATTGACAATTTTAAAAATAACGTAAATGAAAAGATATTTTACTCTATGTTAAATCAATCTAAACAATTAAATAATTATGTTGTTATTAATAGCATAAAGTCTCTTACTTCTTATAATTTTCAACTTGAGGACTTAAGATCTAGATTTAATAGTTTTATACATATTGGTATTGATCTTCCACCAGATGAACTTTTAAAAGTAATTATTTCAAAATCATTTTCAGAAAAGCAAATAATACTAAGTCCGAATATAACAGAATATATTATTAAAAATGTAGAGAGATCTTATGATAAAATGTTCAAATTTGTAAAAGATATTGATGACTTATCTTTATCTTCTGGAAAATCAATTAATATTAATCTAATAAAAAAAGTATTGAATAAATGAATAAATTTAGATCACACAATTGTTCAGAATTAGATGAAAATGACTTGGACAAAAAAGTTATCTTATCGGGATGGTTACACAGAAAAAGAGATCATGGCAATTTACTTTTCGCAGATATCAGAGATCATTACGGTATAACTCAATGTGTAATAGAAAATAATAATAAATTTTTCTCAATACTTGAAAAAGTAAAACCTGAGTCAGTATTAAAAATTACTGGATCGGTAATTAAAAGACAGAAGGGTACAGAAAATTTAGAATTAAAAACTGGAAAAATCGAAGTCAAAATTCATAGCCTTGATATTTTATCTAATGCTAAAGAGTTGCCAATCCCAGTATTTGGTGAACAAGAATATCCAGAAGATATTAGGCTTAAATTTAGATTTTTAGATTTAAGAAGAGAAGAAATGCATAATAATATTGTTTTAAGATCAAAAGTAATTTCATTTATAAGATTCGAAATGATGAATTTAGGTTTTTTAGAATATCAAACGCCTATATTAACCTCATCTAGCCCAGAAGGAGCAAGAGATTTTTTGGTACCGAGCAGACTAAACCCTGGTAAATTTTATGCTTTGCCGCAAGCACCTCAGCAGTTTAAACAATTAATAATGGTTTCTGGTTTTGATAAATATTTTCAAATTGCACCATGTTTCAGAGATGAAGATGCCAGAGCTGACAGAAGCCCAGGTGAATTTTATCAGTTAGACTTAGAA